>Ga0222706_1000056_pt1 | contig 46843 bp, 45 predicted proteins | sample AntAcemetage1572_FD_179829 | JGI IMG/M metagenome (GOLD analysis project Ga0222706, IMG submission 179829) | Saline water microbial communities from Ace Lake, Antarctica - #1572 | ecosystem: Environmental > Aquatic > Non-marine Saline and Alkaline > Saline | place: Antarctica: Ace Lake...
ACCGGTAGGCCGCCACCGTCTCGCTCCAGTTCGCGCAGGCCCCGGGGATGCTGGCGCCGGGCTTTTGGCTCAGCCGCTCTGCCAGCAACACCGCACGCCGCTCCAGCCGTGCGTCGCCCAAGTCCAAACTCTCAAATTCCTTCTCTGCCCACCCCATCGCTCGCTCCCGCTCAGTTGGAACTCTCTATCGTAGGACTTGTGTATAACGAGATGCCTATAGGGCCCATCGATTCGCACACTTTCTTTGTCTTTCCATGCTGGAACATTTCTAATCATTTCGGCGCAAAGATTCTTCATGGATTGCACCCGTTGAGCAAATTCAGATGTGCCGGTGCCGCTTGGAGTTACTGGCTCACTGGTGGTCGATCTAGTGATCGGCTTTCCCGGCATTGTTCCGCCACCTGGGCTCGCCCTAATTAGCTCACCTTTTCCTGCGCATGGTGCGTCTTGGAACGTGATCTGGCCACCAGGCTCAATGCATTTATTCACCGCCCAACTCGGGGCAGTGCTCAGTGTGAGTAGGACTGTGGTTGTCAGGACTGCAAGCGTCTTGTGATTCATGAATTTCTGCTGGGTTTTTGATAATGAACAATTGGGGTCAGATTTCAATTAACAAGCAAGTCAGCCAGCTCGCACCTCCTCCAGCAACTCAGGGGGATGATCCAGCAGTTTGAACAGCTTCAGCAAGGCCAGCGGTGGTCTGGTCTTGCCGGTCTCTTACCGAGAGAACGCATTGATACCACCGCCAAAAAGTTCAGCCGCCTCGCGCTGTCCAAGCTGGAGCTTCTTGCGCACGCTGATGATGAAAGCGGGGTCAACAATGGCCGCATTCACCTGCTTGTTGAACGCCTGCATCTCGTGCATGACCCGACTGGTCTCGGTCATACCTTTGATGGACTCATCGCAGGCCGGGCAAAAATCAGCGGTTACAGCAGGAATCATGGTGGTTTCGCCTTTGAGTAATTGGGGTCAGATTCTAATCAAAAAGAAAATCAGCTTTGACTTCTCCCCGCAACTCAGGGTGACGATCCAGCTGCTTTACAGGAGATCATCTATATAAACCAACTTGGCAGGTCGGGCTCTGGCGCACTGTAGTGATGGCCGTCGTCTGTGCGCAGCACCACAATAAATTTCACAGCGCGTTCTCCTTCTCCAATCAACACCAACTTTTAAGTGAGTCTGTTGGAGGGGCGCGGGAAAATCTTCTGCAGGCTGTCGTCAGGGTCGTACACATGCAGGTCTCCCGGGGATCTGGCCGAGCTGTTGTAGATCACCAAGTTGATGCCGCCCGGGAGCGCCTGCGAGGGGAAAAGGATGCCGTCAAGGCCCGCAGTGACTGCGTCGTCGGCCATGTACCACGTGGGTGGTTCAATCCCCTTTCCGAACCACTCGGTGCGCCAGTCCACGTTGAAGTCTGCCCACAACGGTGGCCACTTGGCTGGATCGAACCCAGCACTGAGATCGGCCACTTTCATGGCGCGCACGAAGAAAGTGCAGATCGTGCCCGGGGCAAGCCAAGGGTTGTCCTGCTGGTACTCCGCCAAGGCTGTCGCCGGGTTCATCGACAGATAGAGTGCCTCTTGGTTGGGCCGGTTGAACCGACCACCCTGGCGTGCTGCGCCCATGCCGGACAGCGGGGTGCCAGCGTAGGCAGGCGAGATGACTCGGTAGAAGGGCTCATCCGCGCCGATACCAACCGTGATCGCCGGGATCATCCAGCGGCACCACCCGCCAAAGACTGCAGATAGGCGACAACCGCATCGGTGCGACCTTCCTGGATCAGAACATCTGCCGTCTTGTAGTCGAAGGGCCGCAGGGGTTCATTGCGCAAAAGGAAAGCGGCACGCGCTTTGTCCCCGGTCATCTCGGTCGCCACAGCGAGCGCACGCAGCATGTCTTGCATGTACCGCTGCAGCTGAGGCGCTTGAGGGCGCGCCGTTGGTGTGTTGCGGTGGACGTGCGCGCGTTCGGCAAGCTCCTGAACCTTGAAGCCAAAAAAATCACCCACGCGCGACGGAGACAGGTACGGCGTGTTCGGCTCGCGAAATTGCTCTGCGAAGGGCTGCTCCAGCACGGTGTTCATGACTTTTACCCTTCACATAAATGCACAAATTATGCACTCCGTTTGCATATGGAGTGCTCTCGGGGAATTCTCAAAGCACTACAGCTCCTACCGCCCGCGTCCAGTACTTGGTATCGGATCTGCTGATCGGGTGGCCAGCGGGAACGCCCAGTTCCTGCTGGAGCAACTGGGGGTCAGATTTCAATCAACAAGAAAGTCAACCGGCTCTGACTTCCCACAGCATTCAGGGTTGTGATCCAGCAGCTTGAAAAACTTCATCAAGGCCAACGGTGGCTTGGTCTTACCTTTCTCGTAGCGATAGAACGCATTGATGCCACCGCAAAAAATTTCAGCGGCCTCGCGCTGTCCAAGCTGGAGCTTCTTGCGCACGCTGAGGATGAAAGCAGCGTCAACAATGCCCGCTGTTCACCTGCTTGTTGAACGCCTGCATCTCGCGCATGACCCGAGCGGTCTCAGCCTTACCAATGATGGACTCACCACAGGCCGGGCAAAAATTGGCGGTCACAGCAAAAATCGTGGCGGTTTCGCCCTTGTAGGTATACGGCGGGTAGCGGGTGTCGTGAACCAGCTCAGCCGCGCCGAAAACAGGACATTTCCCAAAGACAAACCGGTGCTGATTGACTGCACACCGGTTCGCTGTCGGCCCAGGCGGGGTTTGCCATGCGCGTTGTGGGCTGAGACAAGCTTCGCATGGGGTCGGTTTTCAAAGCTCGATGCCTGGCAGGAATTCAATGCCTGTTCGGTTGACGAGTTCTCGGTAGCTGATGGGCCGCCCGGCCTGTGCGTTGTCCCGGTTGGCGTGCCAGTGTGCCCAGGCCCTGCCCCGCGCCTCGTCGTAGACCAGCTTGAACACATAGTCTGGCACCCGAACCCGGTTCTCGCCCACCGTCTGGCGGCTGCGCCCATACACCGGGCCGGTGATCACGTACACATTGCCCTTGGCCCGCGCCGCGTACTGGCGGGTGTCTTGCTCGACCTTGGCCCAGGCGCCGCCGTTGTGCCGTTCGGCTTGCGGGATCATGTTGGCCAGTGAAAACGACTGCGCCATGGCCGCTGGTGTGGGCATGTCGGCAGCGGGCGCCATGTGTCCGCGTGAATAACCCGATTTCCGGTAGTCGTTCAGTTCGGCGCGCTCGGCCTGGGGCAAACGGGCATCGGCAAAGAAGCGGTCGGTGCGCTCCTCGTCGGCATCGGCCACCAGCCGACGGTTGAGCTTTTGCGCCACGAAAACCGGGGTTTTGGCGCGACCGTTGTGCAGCACCGCAAACGCATCGAAACACAGCGGGCGTTGCAGCGGCTGCACATGCAGCAGGGGCGACTGCCCGCCGGCAAAGAACCGGGGACATGCCGCAAACGGCTCGGTACCCTGGCGCGTGGCAGGAGGCGCCTGCTCGGCCACCACCGGGCTGCTCGCAGCGCCCGGGTTGAGCACCGCATCCAGTTTTTCTCTCAACACATCCGACGTCAGCACCGACTCAACAAAGCGCACCAGCTCTTTGCTGGTGCCTGTCAGCGAGCCTGAATACGACCCCAAGGCCAACACAGCAGACAGGATGAGCACGCTCACCGCCCCACGCGCGAGGCTGAAGCCCGATTTTTTTGTTCTGGATGAGCGACGGCTGGTCTTGCGCGGGGTGGGTTTGCTGTTGAAAGGCACGGGTGCAATCGGGTGGCCTACAAAGGGAAGGGGAGTCTATCCGGGGTTGGGCAGGGGCATGAATGCCATTGGGGTCAGGCTCACCACGCCCAGTGGCCTGCGGTGCTGTCAATAAAGAACGGAACGGGGCACCGCCTTAGTGGATCCGGCTCTCCAGCGCCCGCAGCAAGCCCAGCGCCGCGCCAGCCGACATCGCGTGCGGGTCGAAGGAGGCGCCGGAGCCGAAGCGCAAGAAGGCCTCGCGGCCGATGGCATCGGCCGCAGCGAAGCCCATGCCCCAGCTGGTGAACAGGCGTTCGTCAACAGGTTGCAATTCCAGTAACACGATGCGGCGGTGGCGGGTATCCGCAGCGATGCGGCAGAAGACCTCGCTGACGGTTTCGCGATCGCCCTCCAGGCACTGCACGAAGGCGCGGTGGTCGAAGGCCAGCACGCCTGTCAGTTGCCGCCGGGCGTTGGCTTGGCGGGCGTGGTCGACCAGCAGTTGCACCGAATCGGGCGTAAGCGGTTCGGCGGACTCACTGGCATAAATCATTCGCATGAGCATGGGATTTCCTCTGTCGGGGAGGGAGGTTTTGGGCCCGCCGGGCGCGGGCGCAGGGCGAAGGACTCCTCAGCTTAGCCAGCCCCCGGCAGTACCAAAGGGGCATCTGAGAGGCCATTCACCCCCTATTCATGGCTTTAGCTGGCCGACCCGCTGCCGATACTGAGTGTCAAGACCGCTGGCTAGCACAAAGAACCATACACATGCAATCAAGCAGAAAATTAACCCTACTGCGACAGCTGCGCAGCGCTGGCGCCGCGCTGCTCTGGGTCTGCGCTGCAGCCGCCGTCTACGTCGGAGAGACGGGCTGGGCCGGCGCGGCATGGCTGCTGCTGGGTCTGGGCTGGGCTGTACCGCTGCTGGTGCGGAAATGGTCCGGCTGGCGCCGCCGCAGCGGCGCTGCCGCAGGCCAAGCGGGTGACATGCTGGACATGTCAACGGAGGCAGCGGCAGCGGCCACCACTGCGCTGATGCAGCGCCTAGACGAGGCCGCACGCACCTGGACCACGCACCTGGGCACGGCACAGACGCAGATGCGCGAAGCCACCGAGCAGCTGCTGCAAGGTTTTTTGCAGATCCTCGACCAGCTCGATTCCATCGTGCTGCCACCTGCTGGCGACAACGCCCACAACGTCGATGACCGTTCTGCGGTCCTATCGCAGTGCGAAGAGCAACTGACCGGCCTGTTGGCTAACTTCCACGGCTTCGTGCGTTCCCGTGAGGAAGTGATGGGCACAGTGCGCACGCTTTCAACGGCATCTTCAGGCCTGCGCGACATGGCCGAAGACGTGGCCAAGCTGGCGCGCCAGACCAATCTGTTGTCGCTCAATGCCGCTATTGAGGCGGCACGCGCTGGCCCCAGCGGCCGCGGCTTCGCTGTTGTTGCCACAGAAGTGCGCCGCTTGTCGGCTGAGTCGGGCGACACCGGCCGACGCATCACCGAGCGCGTCAACGACTTCAGCGCCCACATGCAGTTGGCGCTGACGCATGCAGCCCAGCACACCGCTGACGATGCCAAGGTCATCAAGGCCTCGGAAGCCACCATCCAGAGTGTTGTTGGTCGCGTTGACGAAGCCGTCAGCGCGCTCAACCAGCGTGCCGCCGAGCTCGGTGAGCGCGGTGCCATCGTCAAGGCGCAGGTCGAACAGCTGATGGTCGCTTTCCAGTTCCAGGACCGCGTGCATCAGATCGTCGACCAGGTCAACGTCTCGATCCACTCGGCCGTGGCCTGCCTCGCGCAGGCGCTGCCTCAGGGCAAGGCGCCGCAGGCCGATGAGTGGCTGGCGCTGCTGAGCGCCGGCTACACGACAGACGAGCAACGCACCGTCGGCGGGTCGGGCGCAAGCGGGGCTGCGCAGGCTGCCACCGAAACCACTTTCTTTTGACTCAGAGCATTGCATGGCCAAGACCATTCTCATTGTTGACGACTCCTCGTCGTTGCGCACCGTGGTGAAGCTGGCGCTGGTGCGCGCCGGTTACGACGTGCTTGAAGCTGGCGACGGCGTCGAGGGCCTGGCGGTGTTGGACAAGGCGGGCAAGGTCAACCTGATCGTCAGCGACGTGAACATGCCAAACATGGACGGTATTGCCTTCGTCACCCAGGTGAAGGCCCACGCCCGACACAAATTCACCCCGGTGATCATGCTCACCACCGAGGGCCAAGACGAGAAGAAAAACCTGGGCCGCGCAGCGGGCGCCAAGGCCTGGATCGTCAAGCCCTTCAACCCACCGCAGTTGCTCGACGCGGTGTCCAAGCTGATCCTGCCCTAGGAGCCGACGATGGACACGATCAACCAAGCGTCCACGGCCGCTGCAGCCGTTCCTTCCTCAGCAAGCACCGCGCTCGTGCTGCCAGCCGAGCTGACGATTTACACCGTCGGCGAGCTCCACCCGCAGTGGATCACGTGGCTCAGCGAGACCGCTGCGCCTGGTGCTGAGGGCATTGCCGAGGTGCAGGCAGGCGCTGTCGATCTGGTCGACGCCGCCGGTGTGCAATTGCTGCTGTCGCTGCAGCGCGCCCTCGCGGCCATGGGTCGCCGACACCGCATCACGGGTGCCAGCAGCGCGCTGGCGGCTGGCTGCGCCGGGCTCGGCCTGGCTGGCTGGTTGCAGGCGCAGTCCGCAGAGGCCATCACATGAACAACGACCCAGACCAAAGCTTCATCGCCGAGGTGCTGCCCGCCTTCATCAGCGAGGCACAAGAGCAAATCCAGTCGCTAGAGCAGTTGCTGCTGGAGCTTGAGGACAACCCCGATGACCGCGAACTGCTCAACGCGCTGTTCCGCTGCGCCCACACCGTCAAGGGATCGGCGGGTATCTTCGGCCTCGACCGCGTGGTTGCGTTCACCCACCACGTCGAGACACTGCTCGACCTGATGCGCGAAGGCAAGCTCGCGCTGACCCCGGCACTGAGCACGCTGCTGCTGCAATGCAACGACCAGATCCGCCTGTTGGTTGATCAGGCGCGTGACCAGGGCGCCGAGGAAGACGCCGACGCCCTCACCACCCGCAACGGTCTCGTGCAGCAACTGCAGGCCGCCGCCGGTGGCAGCGCCACGTCGGCAGCGACGCAAGCCAGCGCCACGGCACACGCGCCAGCGCGCTTGCAGCGCTGGCACATCTCGGTCGGTTTCGGTTCTGAAACCTTCCGCAACGGCATGGACCCGCTGGCCATCCTCGGCTACCTGCGTGGCCTGGGCGACGTGCCGCAGCTCGTCTGCGACATCGACGCTGTACCGCCACTGGACCAGATCGACCCCGAAAGCTGCCACCTTGGCTTCGAGTTCGGTCTCGTCAGCGAGGCCAGCCGCGCCGACATCGAAGGCGCCTTCAGCTTCGTTCGCGACGACTGCAAGCTGACCATCATTGAGCCCGGCGCCAGCGCCGACGACTTCGCCGATCTGATCGAGGCGATGCCAGACAACCCGCGCCTGGGCGACATCTTGGTGGCCGCTGGCGCGATCACGCGTGCCCAGCTACAGCAAGGCCTGCGCACACAGGCCGAGGCCGCCGCGCACGGCACACCATTGCCGCTGGGCGAGGTGCTGCAGACAGAAACCGGCATTGGGCCCAAGGTGGTGGGCGCTGCACTGAGCAAGCAGGCCAAGCAGCGCGACGGTGCCAGCCCCGCCACGCCCGCAGCAGGTGACGACCAGCGCTTCATCCGCGTGCAGGCCGACCGGCTCGACGATGTCATCAACCTGCTGGGCGAGCTCGTGACCGCCAGCGCCGGCGCCACGATGCTGGCGCGCCAGACGCGCCAAGGCACGCTGATCGAAGCCAACGAGCAGATCGCGCAGCTCGTTGAGGAGATTCGCAACGGCACGCTGCAGCTGCGCATGGTGCCGATCGGCGAGACCTTCTCCCGCTTTCGCCGCGTGGTGCGCGACACCGCGACAGAACTGGGCAAGGACGTGCAGCTGGAGATCGTCGGCGGCGAAACCGAACTGGACAAAAGCATGGTCGAGCGCATCGCCGACCCGCTGATGCACCTGGTGCGCAACGCGCTGGACCACGGCCTTGAAACGCCCGAGCAGCGACAGGCCAGCGGCAAGACAGCGCAGGGCAGACTCACGCTGAGTGCCTGCCACGAAAGCGGCAGCGTGCTGATACGGATTGACGACGACGGCCGCGGCATCCAGCGCGACAAGGTGCTGGCGCGCGCCTGGGAGCGCGGCCTGGTCGAGCCGGGCGTGCGTCCGGCTGATGCTGACATCGACCGCCTGATTTTCGAGCCCGGCTTTTCCACCGCCGAGAAGGTCACGAACCTGTCCGGACGTGGTGTCGGCATGGATGTTGTGCGCCGCAACATCGAGGCACTGCGCGGTACTGTGGCACTGTCCAGCGACCCTGGTTTTGGCTCACGTATCGAGATCCGCCTGCCACTGACGCTGGCCATCATCGACGGCTTTCTGGTCGGCGTCGGCAAATCGAAATTTATCTTTCCACTCGAATCGGTCGTTGAGGTGATCGAGGTGCGCTCAAGTGTCAGCACCCCCGATGCCCAAGGCCGCAGTGTTGTCGAATTGCGCGGCCACGTACTGCCGGTGCTCAACATGCGCACCTTGTACGGCCTGGAATCCACTGAGCCCGATCGCATCAGCGTGGTCGTCATCAAGTCCGGCTCGTACAGCTACGGCGTGATGGTCGACGTGCTGCTGGGTCAGCACCAGACCGTCATCAAGCCACTGGGCCGCATGTTTCGCAGTCTGCGTGGCATGTCGGGCTCCAGCATCTTGGGAAGTGGCGAGGTGGCATTGATTCTGGATGTCAATTCTTTGGGTACGTTTGCAGTTGGCAAACACGCCGTGCATGCCAAATCCATAGATGCCGCTGACGATGGCCGCAAAACGCTTATCCGGAGTTGAACAAATGAAACCACAAACAATTCAGCTGGTGCAGGATTCCTGGAAGCAGGTCTTGCCGATCGCCCCCAAGGCGGCCGAACTTTTTTACAAGAATCTCTTTACCGCTGACCCTGGCTTGCAGCGTCTGTTCAAAGGTGACATCGAGCAGCAAGGCAAAAAGCTGATGCAGATGATTGGGGCTGCGGTGGGCAAGCTCAATGATATGGATGCCTTGATTCCCATACTGCAGGGTTTGGGTAAACGCCATGCCGATTATGGGGTTAAAGATGCGCATTATGCAACGGTAGGGACGGCACTGTTACTCACGCTCAGTCAGGGGCTAGGCAGCGCATTTACGCCCGCGGTGAAATCGGCGTGGACCGAGGTCTATGGCGTCATGTCGCAATTCATGCAAGGCGCTGGGCAAACTGGTCAATCTAATTGGAGATCAATGATGAATATATCGAATGTGAAAATCAGCAAGCGCTTAATTACTGGATTTTTGCTGGTGGCGGCGACCAGTGTCGTGGTCGGGCTCATCGGCATGTCCAATGCGGGCAAGATTCAATCCAACGCCGAAAACCTGTATGAGCGCGAATTGCTGGGACTCAGTGCGATCGGTGACGCCAATGTCGCGCTGATTTCCATTGGCCGTGCACGCGGCAATTTCGTTTTGGCGACCACCGCGCAAGAGCGTGAAAAGCACATGGCATCGATGAACAAGAACTCCAAAGAAGTGCTGGAGCAAATGGAAATCGCCAAGCCCCTGTTTGTCAGCGACAGGGGCAAACAAATCTTTGCAGAGTTCGCCAAAACCTGGGAGGTCTACCAAGCCAATCTGAAACTAGCGATGGCCACGGCAGCGGCAGAAAAATTGGAGGTGCGTAGCGACGCGCTCATTGCGCAGTTGGCCGCAGTTCGCGAGAAGGCGGACATGCTGGGTGCCAACATGGAAGAACTCACGGCGCAAAAAAAGGCGCGCGCAAAATTGGCCAGCGCGGAGTCCGTGGCGGTGTATCAACAAAGCCGCAACTTGATCATCGGCGTGATTGTCGGCGGTGTCCTCTTTGGCATCATGTTGGGGCTGTGGATCAGCCGCTCGATTACCCGGCCGCTGCAGCGCGCAGTCGATCTGGCCAAAGCCATGGCTGAAGGGCGCTATGACAACGTCCTTGGCGCTACATCGAGGGATGAAACCGGTCAGTTGCTGCTCTCCCTGGGCGAGACACAAACAGCATTGCAAAGTGCTGCCGAGGCGGCGGCCTTGAATTTACGCATCAAGAACGCGCTGGACAAGTGCAGTACCAACGTGATGATCGCCGATGCCAACAACCGCATCGTCTACATGAACGAGACGGTGGGCGAGATGATGGCGGGCAACGAGGCCGAGCTGCGCAAAAGTTTGCCGCAGTTCAATGCACGCCAGCTCATGGGCGAGAACATCGACGTCTTTCACAAGAACCCGGCGCACCAGCGCGGCTTGCTGACAGCGCTGAAAACCGAGCACAAGACCCAGATCAAGGTGGGCGATCTGATCTTTGGCCTGATCGCCAACCCCATCGTTGATGCCATGGGCCAGCGTGTGGGCACCGTCGTCGAGTGGGCCGACAAGACCGCCGAGGTCGCAGCCCGAGACGCCGAGTTGAAAGTGGCCGCCGAGAACACGCGCATCAAGAACGCGCTGGACAAGTGCACGACCAACGTGATGATCGCCGACGCCAACAACCAGATCGTCTACATGAACGAGACGGTGCTGTCGATGATGCAACGCAACGAAGGCGAGCTGCGCAAGAGCCTGCCCAACTTCAATGCCAGCAGGTTGATGAACGAGACCATCGACGTGTTCCACAAGAACCCGGCGCACCAGCGCGGCATGCTGGCCTCAATGAGCAGCACCTTCAAGACCCAGATCAAGGTCGGTGACCTGTACTTCGGCCTGATCGCCAATCCCATCGTCGACACCAAGGGCAACCGCGTGGGCACAGTCGTCGAGTGGAGCGACCGCACAGTGGAAGTCGGTGTTGAGAGTGAGGTTGCCGACATTGTCAAAGCCGCATCGCAGGGCGACTTTGGCCAGCGCTTGGCCATGGCCGGCAAAACCGGTTTCTTCGCCAATCTGGCCACCAACATGAACGAGCTGCTGCAGACCAGCGAGCAGGGCCTGACCGACGTGGCCGACGTGCTGGCAGCCTTTGCCGAGGGCGACTTGTCACAGCGCATCGAGCGCGACTACGCGGGCTTGTTCGGCAAGGTCAAGGAGAGCGCCAACTCCACAGCCGACAACCTGGCCCGGGTGCTGGGCGAGGTGCGCGCGGCAGCGGATGCGCTCACCGGTGCAGCCAACCAGGTCAGCGCGACAGCGCAGAGCCTGAGCCAAAGCGCCAGCGAGCAGGCCAGCTCGGTGGAAGAGACGACGGCATCGATCGATCAGATGTCGGCTTCGATCTCGCAGAACAGCGACAACGCCAAGATCACCGACGGCATGGCCACCAAGGCCAGCAAGGAAGCCGGTGACGGCGGCCAGGCCGTGACGCAAACGGTAGCGGCGATGAAGCAGATCGCGCAGAAGATCAGCATCGTCGATGACATCGCCTACCAGACCAATCTGTTGGCGCTGAACGCGGCCATCGAGGCGGCGCGGGCCGGCGAGCATGGGAAGGGCTTCGCGGTGGTGGCGGCCGAAGTGCGCAAGCTGGCCGAACGCAGCCAGGAAGCAGCCAAGGAAATCGGCGACTTGGCCAGCAACAGCGTCGACACAGCCGAACGTGCGGGCAAGCTGCTGAGTGAGATCGTACCGAGCATTCAGAAGACCAGCGAGCTGGTACAGGAAATTGCTGCGGCCTCGCAAGAGCAAAGCCAGAGCGTGACGCAGATCGGTGGCGCGATGGGCCAGCTGAGCAAGGCGACGCAGCAAAACGCTTCGGCCTCGGAAGAGCTGGCGGCGACCAGCGAGGAGCTGAGCGGTCAGGCCGAGCAGCTGCAGCAGTCGGTGGCCTTCTTCAAGCTCGACGGCGAGACCAACGCGCCGCGTCGAAGTGGCAAGGCTGAGGCCGGCAGCAGCGCCGAGCGCCGCGCACCGAACTCGCCGATGCGCGGCGGCGCCAAGCCGGTCGCAATGGCGCCGCGCTCGGTCGCCAAAGGCGGCGGTAACTTCCGCCCCTACTGAGCCCAGGAGCTGTGACCATGGACAAGTCAGCCATGAAAAGCGCCAGCCAAGGGTTGCCAGCGGCAGCCGCTGAAACAGCCGCCCAGTACCTGACCTTCGCGCTCGGCAAGGAGGTGTTCGCGATGGACATCCGCACCGTGCGCGAGATCATCCAGGTCGGTCCGATGACGACCGTGCCGCTGATGCCGGGCTTTGTGCGCGGCGTCATCAACCTGCGTGGCGCGGTGGTGCCGGTGATCGACCTGCAGGCGCGCTTCGGCCGACCACTGGCGGTGATCGGCAAGAAGACCTGCATCGTCATCTTCGACGCCGTGCGCGACGGCGAGCGGGTGGAACTCGGCCTGCTGGTCGACTCGGTCAGCGAGGTGATCGACATCGCCCCCGAATCAATCGAGCCGCCGCCCAACTTCGGTACCGCGGTGCGGCGCGACTTCATCCGCGGCATGGGCAAGGTGGCGAACGGCTTTGTTGTCATCCTGGAGCCCGACCGCGCCTTCGACGTCAACGAGATGGCCAGCCTGTGCGAGTCGGCACAGGTGGCGCTGACCGCCTAAATCACAAGGAGCCTGCGTGATGTCTGCCAAAACAATGCCCACCATGACCGCCCGCCGCCCGGCCTGGCTCGCTGCCGGCGTTCTGTGCCTGGCCCTGGGCACCATTGGCATCGTCGTGCCGCTGCTGCCGACCGTCGACATGTACGGACTGGCGGCTTTTTGCTTTGCCCGCGGCGACCGTCGCTGGGAGGCCTGGCTGCTGGCGCATCCGCGCCTGGGCCCGCCGATCCGCGCTTGGCGCGAGGCGCGCGTGGTGCCGCTGTCGGCCAAGTGCGCAGCCACCCTGTCGATGGGCCTGAGCTGTGCCGCCGCCGCCTTCTGGCTGCCCGGCATGCTGGCTTGGTTGCCCCTGGCCTTCTGCCTGCCCGTATCCGCCTACCTCTGGACGCGGCCCTCGCAAGTCGCTGCACTGCCATGCAAGAACTGAGTGACCGCACCTTCGGCCGCATCGCTGCGGTCATGCACGCCACGGTCGGGCTGTCGTTCGCGCTGAACAAGAAGCCACTGGTGTCGTCACGGCTGGCCCCGCGCATCCAGCGCCTGGGCCTGCCGAACTTTGAGGCCTATGCCGAGATCATCGAGAGCGGCGAGGACGGCGGCGAATTCCAGGCCGCCATCGATCTGCTGACGACGAACGAGACCTACTTTTTTCGCGAGCCGGCGCACTACGAGCTGCTCGAGAAGACGCTGGCGGCTGAAAAGCCGCGGACCCTGCGCGTGTGGAGCGCGGCCAGCTCGTTCGGTGACGAGGCCTACAGCACTGCCATGCTGCTGGCCGACATGGCGCAAAACGGCCGTATCGGCAGCGACTGGCAGGTGCTGGGCACCGACATCAGCGACCGTGTGTTGAAGAGTGCCGCCCAAGGCATCTTTCCTGAAGAACGGCTGCGCGCCGTCAGCGCCGAGCGGCTGCGCCGCTACTGTCTGCGTGGCGAGGGCGACAGCGCCGGGCTGGTGCAGATACAGCCCAAGCTGTGCGAGCGCGTGCGCTTCGGCCAGCTGAACCTGTGCGAGGCGATCAGCGACCTGGGTCCGTTCGACGTCGTCTTCCTGCGCAACGTGCTGATCTACTTTGACCCGCCGACCAAGGCCGCTGTCGTCGACCGCGTGCTGACCCAGCTGCGCCCCGGTGGCCTTTTCTTCATCGGCACCGCCGAAGGCCGCGTGCCCTGCAACACGCCGCTCAGCACGCTGGCGCCGGGTGCGTTTCGCAAGCTGTGAGTCGCTTGCCACCGCTCGTCCCCCCCGTCTCGTTGGAGCCTGCTGGCGCAGTGCGGTATCTGCTGCATCCGGGCGATGTTGCTTGCGGCACGCGCGGCGACCATTTTGAAACCCTGCTGGGCTCTTGCGTGGCGGTGGTGCTGACGGACCCGCGGCGCACCGTGGGTGCCATGTGCCACATCGTGCATGTTGGCGAGGGACGCGACGATGCCGCGCGCGACAGCAGCTACGGCGATGCCGCACTTGACCTGATGTATGCGCTGCTGCGCGGCCGTGGCATCGAGCCTCGGCTGTGCGAGGCCTATGTTTACGGGGGCGGCAATATGTTCCCAGACCTGTTTGCAGAAGGCCATGTGGGATCAAACAACGCCCGCTGGACCCTAGACGCACTGAGGCAGGACGGCGTGCGCGTGCTGCAGCAGGACCTGGGCGGCAACCGCTACCGCAGGTTGAGCTGGGTCGTTGGTGCAGAGGCGCCTCGCGTGATCACTGTGGAGGTCTGAAGGAACTTGTATGACCATCAACGTCTTTGTCGTCGACGATTCCGCCGTGGTGCGGCAAACCCTGTTGCACCTGTTGCAGGGTGACCCCGAGATCGTGTTGCAGGGCAGCGCCGCCAACCCGCTGATCGCCGCGCCGATGCTGCGCAAGAAGCGGCCCGACGTGCTGCTGCTCGACATCGAAATGCCGGGTATGGACGGCCTCACGTTTCTGCGCCAGCAGATGGCAGAGGCGCCCATTCCCACCGTGATCTGCTCGACCCTGACCACCGAGGGCAGCAAGATGGCGCTGGAGGCGATGGCCGCAGGCGCCGTTGGCGTGGTGGCCAAGCCGCGACTGGGGCTGAAGCAGTTCCTCGAAGACTCGCGGCGCGAACTCATCACGGCGTTGAAGGCGGCGGCTCGCACGCGCCCGCGCGCGCCAGTCGCCCGCGTTGCTGGCGCGTCCCTGCCTGCTGCGGTAGCCCGCACTGCGGCGCCGGGCTTGCACGCGCTCTCAGTCAACAAGCCGGTGCTCATCGGCAGTTCCACTGGCGGCACGCAGGCGCTGGAGGTCGTGCTCTCAGCCTTGCCCGCTGACGCCCCAGGCATCGCCATCGTGCAGCACATGCCGGAGAAGTTCACGGCGATGTACGCGCAGCGCATGGACGGCATCTGCGCCATGAACATCCGCGAAGCGAAAGACGGCGACCGGCTAGAACGCGGGGTGGTGCTGATCGCCCCGGGCGGGCGCCACATGCAGCTGCAAAGGCGCGGCGGCCACTACTACGCGGTGATCATCGACGGCCCGCCGGTGAACCGGCACAAGCCGAGCGTCGACGTGCTGTTTCGCTCGGTGGCCGAGGTCTCAAGCGGCGATGTGCTGGCCATCATGCTGACCGGCATGGGTGACGACGGCGCGCGCGGCATGAAACAGCTGCACGATGGTGGCGCGCGCACGATCGCACAAGACGAGGCCAGCTGTGTGGTTTTTGGCATGCCCAAAGAAGCGATCAAGCTCGGCGCCGTCGACCAGGTGATGCCGCTGGAGCGCGTATCCAGTGCGATTTTGCAGTTTGACGTGCGCGGCTGACAGCACGCCGTGTGTGGCGCGCGCTTGGGATCAAGTCCCACTTAAAACGTCACACCATCCAGACGGGGTGTCGCCGTTTGGGTAAATCGGACAATCCCCTGCCATCTGACCTCAGAATGTTGCAAAGTGGCACACGTTGCCGCACACCACCATCCGTTGCCAAGAGGTCAAACACAATGAACAACACGCCATTTCGCTGGCAGGCGCTCCTGGCGCTGTTGCACCTCTCCCCGCCTGCGTCCACCCTCAGCCCATTCCCGACAGCGGCTTGCTGGCGTCGATTTTCGCGGTCGACGCCAGCGAGACCAGCAGCTTCACAAATGAGAGTCTTGGATACGACTGCCCCGAAGGGGGTAAATGAAAATTCCGCGCATCAACGTCGTATTTTCGATACACCTATTGCCATGAGGGCAGCGTGGGTAACTTGGGTTGTGATTTTCACCTCAAAATAATCTACCCGGAAATCCTTTCGGGTGTTGATACCCAAAAGAGGAGACAAAGATGAAAAGCACAAAACTGATGCTGGCCTTGATGGCCTGCGGGCTGGCCACCGCGGCCATGGCGCAAGCGGGGAAAGACAACCTCGCCACACTCAAGCAGATGAAGGTTTCGGGCGTGGACTTGAACATCCCAGCTGTGTTGCAAGAAGGCAAGAACGCGGATGCCATCCGCGCCAACCTCAAGGCTGTGAAGCTGCCGCCCGGCTTCAAGATCGAGCTCTATGCTGTTGTTCCCGATGCGCGTCACATGGCGGTGGCACCGAGCACCAACATGCTCTTCGTGGGTACACGCAAGACCCGAGTCTGGGCGGTGACCGACCGCAACGGTGACGGCACCGCTGACGAGGTCAAGGCCTTCGCACCATCGATCAACTTCAAGGTACCCAACGGCGTGTGCTGGACCAAGGATGGCTTCCTCGTCGTGGTCGAGCACAACCGCGTGCTCAATTTCCCCGCCGCCGAATTCTTCTATGAAGGCCCGGATGTGGCCGTGATCGAAGTGGTGTCTCAGGGCGGCCTGATCCCGGTGGAAGAAGAGTCGTTCAACCACGGCGCGCGCACCTGCCGCGTGGCCGACGACGGCACGCTCTACATCACCCTCGGCCAGCCGCACAACGTGCAACCGGCCAACAAGGTCGACCTGTACGACAAGCTCGGCATTGGCGGTGTGGTGCGCATGAACGCTTTTGACGGCTCCAAGCGCGAGGTGTTTTCGCGCGGCATGCGCAACTCGGTCGGCATGGACATCAACCCCAAGGATAAATCGGTGTGGTGGACCGACAACCAGACCGACGGCCTGGGTGACGACGTGCCACCGGGCGAACTCAATCGCGCCACCAAGGTCGGTCAGCACTTCGGGTATCCGTACTGGAACGGCAAGTTCAAGGTCGCCGGCACGGCTGCTGCGATGGATCTCAAGGACATGAAAGAGCCCGCCAACGCAGTTTTCCCTCAGGTGGAGTTCCCAGCCCATCAGGCTCAACTGGGCATGACGTTCTACAACGGCAAGCAGTTCCCGACCAAGTACCAGGGCGGTATCTTCGTGGCCTCACACGGCTCATGGAACCGCAGCAAGGCCACCGGCGCACTGATCAACTTCGTGTCGGTGAATCCTGACGGAACAGCGGGCAAGTCGGAAGTGTTTGCCGAGGGCTGGCTTGATGAAAACGGCGTCTACAAGGGCCGCCCGGTGGATGTGGCACCGATGAAGGACGGCTCGCTGCTCATCTCTGACGACTATGTTGGCGCGATCTACCGGGTGACCTACTCGGGCAACTGATCGAGAGCGGTGCATCGTTGATGCCTGTTGACGTGCGCAGGCGACCCAAGCGGATCGCCTGCGCTGTGATTGCTTTCATCAGAACCTTGCTATGCGAACACATTTGATCTTGGCCGCGTTGGCGCTGGCCATGGGCACTGCCCACGCGCAAGATGCCACCGCTGGCCGCAGCAAAGCGGCGGCTTGCGCTGTCTGTCATGGACCCAATGGCATTTCCATGCTGCCCAACGCCCCTCACTTGGCTGGTCAGCCTGCCATCTACCTGGTTGAGCAACTTAAGCACTATCGGAGTGGCCAGCGCACGAACGAGGTGATGGGGGTCATTGCCAAGCCCTTGACCGACAAAGAAATCGACGATCTCGCTGCTTGGTACGCCTCGCTACAAATCAACGTACAGATGCCGTGAAGATGCAAACAAACAAATCAACCCCCATTCGCTGGTTGGCGTTTTCTCCCCTGCTGGTCCTGCCCGCTTGTCTTTACGCCCAGACGGCCGCGCCCGATCCCGACAGCGGCTCGCTTGCGCCGGTGGTCGTCATCGGCAGCGGCTCGGCCGAGCAGCGCTGGCGCAGCAGCGCCACCGCCGATGTGGTCTACGGCAGTGAACTGCGCGAGGGGCAGTTGCAGATCAACCTTTCGGAAGGTTTGGGTCGTGTGCCCGGTCTGGTCATTCGCAACCGCGAGAACTACGCGCAAGACCTGCAGGTTTCGATCCGCGGCTACGGCGCACGCTCCACCTTCGGCATCCGGGGCATTCGCCTGTTTGTCGACGGTATTCCGGCCAGCGCACCCGACGGCTCGGGCCAGGCGGCCAACTTCCCGCTGGGGAGCGCCGAGCGCATTGAGGTGGTGCGCGGCCCGTTCGCCTCGCTCTATGGCGCCTCCAGTGGCGGCGCCATCCTGCTGTACACCGAAGACGGCGGCCAGCCTGGCGAAGTCCGCACCGGTGTGGCCCTGGGCGCCAACGGCCTGTGGCGCTTCTCGACCCAGATCAAGGGCCAGACCGGCACCCTAGAGGCGCCCGGCTGGTCTTACACGCTGGACGCCGGCAAGTTCGCCACCGATGGCGCTCGCCCGCAGTCGGCAGCCGACCGCAGCACGCTGAACGCCAAACTCTCGCGTCCCCACGATGGCGGGCGAGCCACACTGGTTTTCAACCGGCAGACCGCGTTTGCGCTCGACCCGCAAGGGCTTACCCAGGCGCAGTTCGACGCCAACGCTGAGCAGACGGCGCCGCAGCCGGTGCTCTACAACACCCGCAAATCGATCTCGCAGACCCAGGCCGGTCTGGCCTGGGACCAGGCACTGGGCGGCGGGCACAAGCTGGAGCTCATGGGCTACGGCGGGCAGCGCCAGATCATCCAGTACCTCTCGCTGCCGCCTGGCGCGCAGTCCGCACCGACCACCTCGGGTGGCGTGATTGATCTCGACCGCGACTACTGGGGCTTCAACGCGCGCTGGCGCTTGCAGACCGAGTGGCGCGGTGGGCAGCTTGACCTGAGCGCCGGGCTGGCCGGCGACCGGCAGGCCGACCTGCGCCGAGGTTTTAATAACTTTGTCGGTACACCGCCCAACCAATCCTTGGGCGTGCTGGGACGACTCAAGCGCGACGAGACCAACCGCGCCACTACGCTCGACCCCTATCTGCGCGCCTCCTGGCAACGGGAAGACTGGACGCTGGAAGGCGGCCTGCGCCGCGTGAATGCGCGCTACAGCTCAGACGATGTGTTCCTGGCCAACGGCGACCAGAGCGGCGCGACGCGTTTCAACGGCTACCTGCCGGTTGTCGGTGTGCGCTGGCAGCTTGCGCCCCAGCTGCAGGCCCATGCCGCGATCGGTCGCGGGCTGGAGACGCCCACGCTGAACGAAGCCGCCTACCGCACCGACGGGGGGACCGGGTTCAACACCGACCTCAACGCCTCGCGCAGCACCAGTGCTGAAATTGGCTTGCGTGGGCGCAACGCAGCGGGCCTGTGGAACGCGACGCTGTTTGACATCCGCACGCGCGACGAAATCGTCTCAGCCGGCACCGCCAATGGCCGCGCCACCTTCACCAACGGCGGCACCACCCGCCGCCAGGGCTTGGAGCTGTCGGCGGAATATGGGCTGGGCAACGTCACCCTCTCCAGCGCCTACACCTACCTGCGCGCGCGCTACGGCAGCGGCACCGCCAGCATCCCGGCCGGCAACCGCCTGCCCGGCATCCCCGAGCAGCAACTGTTTGCGCAGGTGGGCTGGTCGCCAGAACTCGCTGCTGGCATCGGCGGTGTTTTCACGCTGGAGGCGCGACACACAGGCAAAGTGTTTGCCGACGATGCCAACGCCGCTCAAGCCAAGGCCTACACCCTGCTGGGTCTGGCCGCGCGTTTTGAGCAAAAGACCGGCGCCTGGACCTGGCGCCAGTTCGTGCGCATCGACAACCTCACCGACCGCAAATATGTCGGCTCGGTGATCGTGAACGACGGCAACAGCCGCTTCTTCGAGCCTGGGCTGGGGCGGGCGGCTTCGGTCGGGGTGGAGTTGTCGCGGCGGTTCTGAGTGAGGTGGACTTACGCAGGCAGTGCACGCGAAAAAGCGAAGTCGGCACAGTGCGCTTGAAAACAGGCGCATGGTGTGTCCGCCCCTTGGCCGCAAAGTCATCAGCCAACCGCTACCCAGTTGTCGAGTTGCAAACCTGGCACCTTGGAAAACTCGCGGGTGTTGTTGGTGACCAGCGTGGCCCGCAAGCTCAACGCATGGGCGGCGATCATGGTGTCGAGTAAGCCGATAGGTGTGCCACGGCGTTCCAGATCGGCGCGCAAGTCGCCGTAGCACCACACGGCGGCATCATCGAATGCAAGAACCGTCAGAGGCGCGAGAAACATTTCTAGCGCTTGGCGGTTGCGAGCCGATCCGGTCTTCGCCACACCCAAGGCCAGCTCGGCTGCCACCACGCTGCACAGCCCAACGTCGCCCATTTGGTATTGCTGAAAGCGCTCCAGCACCGCTGGGGGCTTGGTGTTGATGATGTAAATGCAGATGTTGGTGTCGAGCAGGATCATGGCGCGATCTCGGCTCGTATCTGGTCCATCGGCTGCTCGCGTGCAATCTCAAAGCCCGGCTCAAAGGCGGCGAGCCCCGCTGTCAGCGTTTGCCACGGATCGTCCACCGGCAGCAGCAGCACGCCGTTGCCAAAGTGTTTCACCACCACTTCGGTGCCGACAAAACGGTATTCCTTGGGCAGACGAACGGCTTGGCTGCGACCTGACTGGAAAAGGCGGGCTGTGTCCATGGGGAGCTCCTTGGTTGGTAGCTATCGATGATAGTCACCCAATGCGGCGGCGTCCATGTCCGCTGCGCCTCCGAGTGCTCAGCGTGTTTTGACTACTGCGGTCAGAACATCCTTTCAGCATGAGCCAATCACGCCCCACGCAGCCCTGAAATCCGCGCAGCCGCTCAGGTCTTCTCCGCCGTCACCAAGTGCTCGTGGTTCGACAAATCCATGATGTCCTCATTGCTCTTCTTCCAGTCTGCTCGCTCCTCGTCGCTCGCGCGCGGGGAGAACCAGCCGGTGACCGCGTAGAGCATGCCGATCAGTGGCGCCGTCCAGCAGGCAAATGCCAGCGGGATGTACAGCAGGTTCACCAGCTGGCCGTCCATGATGCCCAGGCCCAGGGCGCTGATGACGAAGGCGCCGCCGGCGTTCCAGGGAATCAGCGGGCTCATCAGCGTGCCGCCTTCTTCAATTCCGCGGCTCAGGTTCAGCGTCGAGTAACCCATGCCGCGGTACAGCGGCGCGTACATGCGACCAGGCAGCGCGATTGAAATGTAGGGGTCGCCCGCCACAAGGTTGGTTGCGAACGAGGTGCCGATCGCGGAGCATTGGACAGCAGCGAAACCCTTGGTGCGGGAGATGATGCTGAGGATGATCGCCTCCAGGCAGCCGGTGCGCTCCAGCGCGCCGCCGAAGCCCAGTGCAATCAGCATCAGCGAGATGGTCCACATCATTGACTGGATGCCGCCAGCATTGAGCAGCTTGTCGATCTCGGCCACGCCGGTGTCGATGGCAAAGCCCGACTGCGCATAGGTAAAAACATCATGCAGCCCCGCGCCTTGGTAAAAAATGGCGACCAGCGCCCCCGCCACCACGCCGGAGAACAAGGCTGGCAGCGGCGCGATGCGCCTGAGTGCCAGCGTCACCACCAGCAGCGCTGGCAGCAGTGGAATCCAGCTGATCTGAAAGCGCGTCGCCAGCCCCGTCGTGATGGCTTCGATCGCGCCGAACGAGGTCTTGACCGGCTCAATCACCAGGAAGCCCACCGCCAGGTAGATGACCAGCGCGATCAACATGGCCGGTATCGTCGTCGCCATCATGTTCTTGATGTGGTCAAAAACGTTGACACCGGTGACGGCAGAGGCGAGGTTGGTGGTGTCCGACAGTGGCGAGATTTTGTCGCCAAAGAACGATCCCGAGACGACGGCGCCGGCGGTCCAATACATCGGAATGCCGAAGCCTGCACCAATGCCCATCAGCGCCAGGCCCACCGTGCCCACGGTGCCCCAGCTTGTGCCCAGTGACAGCGAAACCACCGCGCAGAGCACCATGGCCGCAGCGAGGAAGATCGATGGATTCAGCAGCGTGAGCCCGTAATAGATCAGCGTGGGCACTGTGCCCGAAGCGATCCACACGCCGATGATCATCCCCACCACGATCAGCACCGCAATCGACGGCAGCGCCACATGAATCACATGGAACACACCCTCGCGGATATCGGGCCATTTCTGGCCCCTGAGCACGCCCAGCACCGAGGTGATGGCCAGGCCGATGGCCAGCGGGATGTGCGGCGTGAAGTCGTTGTAATAGAAGAGCTGCACCCCCAGCAGGCCCAGTGTCAACAACACCGGCAGGAGGGCCAGGGACAGTGAGGGCAAATTGCGCGAGCTGGTCGTTGGGGGTTCGGTCATCGCTTGCTCCTTGGTTGTCATGTCATGCGCCCCAGTGCCCAGTGGCCTGCAGCGGCGGCTGCCGCAGTCAGTGCTGTGCCCCACGCGATATCGACCAGGGCCAGCCGCCACGGCCAGCCCCGCAGGGTGGCCAGATTGGTCAGGTCGTAGGTGGCGTAAGCAAAGAAGCCGAACAGTGCGCCGACGAGCACCGCGCGCGACCAGGGGATGTCTGTCGAAGCCGCAAGCACCCCGGTCCAGGCTGCGGGGGCCACGGCAAACAGCATGATTCCAGCCGGGTAGAGCAAATAGAAGACAACAGCGGCCACCAGATTGGGCGGGTCTGCCATCAGATGACCGATTGACTCGCGGTAGAACGACTTCGCGATGAATCCGAGCCAGGCGATATCCAATGCCAGCATCACCACTGCGGTGGCGCCATAGGCGACGAGGTAGTTCAGCATCGTGACTTCAATCCGCTTGGTTTCATTGGCCTGCCTGACGCCGTCTGCCTGGAAAAAAGGCATTCGTGCGCGCCATGTATTCGCGGTAGCCCGGGCGCCGCTCTGTCATGTCCTTCTCTTGCAACGCCACGCCAGAGACCTTGAGCAGCAAAACCGTCATCAGCACCGGTGAGGCGATGGCCCACCACGTGTCTGCCGACAGCCCCACCAGATAAAAACCCCACCACACACAGAACTCGCCGAAGTAGTTGGGGTGGCGGGAGTAGCGCCACAAGCCCTGGTCCATGACCTTCCCCTCGTGGCCACTTGCGTCCTTGAACCGGGCCAGTTGCCAGTCCGCGACAGCCTCGAACAAGGCACCGCCCACAACAAGGCAGGCGCCCAGTGTGTCGATCCAATTCCACGGTCGCAGGTTGGCAACGGCACCGAGCAAAGGCAGCGAAACGATCCATGCCAGCACAGCCTGCAAAGCGAACACCAGCACCAGGCTCTTCCACCGAAAGTGAGGCCCATTGCGCGCTCGAATGGCTTGGTAGCGGCGGTCCTCGGGTTGGTTCCAGTGGCGCCAGGTGATGTGGGCTGCCAACCGGAAGGCCCACAGCGAGAGCAAAGCGATCGCCACCGTGGTGCGGGGTCCCGTCTGTGGCAATGTCAGCGCGTAGCTCAATGCGCCCGTCAGGATGAGCATCGGCCAGAAGCTGTCGACGATGCTGACGTCATTTTTCTGTAGGCTCAGCACCCACGCAAAAACCGCCAGCGGGGCCATCCACAACAAGGCTTGCAACGCGACCATAAGAAACCCAGCTCCCGCCATGGTCGCTTACTTGGGCATCAGCATTGTGTCAATGGCGTGGATGACACCGTTGTCAGCCGCCACATCGGCAGAAACCACCTTGGCCTTGTTAACCATCACGCCGCCTTTTGTGGCGAGGGTAAGTTGCTCGCCCTGTACCGACTTCACCTTGCCAGCTTTGATGTCGGCGGCCTGGGCCGACAGTGAGGCCAGGGCCAGGGCCAGGACGGCTGCGGCGAGGAGATGTTTCTTCACGGTGTGCTTTCAATTGTGTGTGAGCCTTTCCGGTGCGGTGCGGCACCGGAAAGGCTCAAGGGTGTCAGGCTGGCGGCATCAGCACCGAGTCGACCACGTGGATCACGCCGTTGGTGCAGTCGATATCGGTTTTGGTGACGTGAGCGTTGCCGTTCAGCCTCACACCACCTTGCGTGCCGATCTTCAGCTCAGCGCCGTTGACCGTCTTGGCAGACTGACCGTCCATCTTCATCACATCGGCTGCCATCACCTTGCCACTGACCACGTGGTAGGTGAGGATGGCCTTGAGCTTGGGTACGTCCTTGAGCAGACTGTCCACGGTACCTGCCGGGAGTTTGGCGAATGCCTCGTCGGTGGGTGCGAACACCGTGAAAGGTCCGGTGCCCTTGAGTGTGTCGACCAAGCCCGCAGCCGTTAGGGCAGCAGCCAAGGTCTTGAAATTGCCGGCTGCAACAGCCGTGTCGATGATGTCGTGCATGAAAATTTCCTGGGTATGCCCAGCCGCTCACGGGATGGTGAGCCGGCTTCGCTGCAGATGTGAACCACCTGCAGCGGCGCAGCTTGAGCTGGAGCACCGTGAAGCGTCTGTGCGGTAAGCCACACAGCGGCCATTGGGTTCGGTTGGGGCTTTGTTTGGCCAAGCTCCCACAGAGTGCGCATCTCGCTGGTTCTCGCACGCTTGGTGGAGACGACCGCAGTACGCCCGAAAGCCGCTTCCTGGCCCCGCCTCGTACTCACGCTACAGGCCAGTTACGGGTATTCATAACTGTCCGGTTTCGGAAGGCATGCTGGCGACCTTCCGTGAGCGGCCATCATGTCGCTCCATTTTTTCTCGCTGGTTTTCTGATCGACGTCGGCCTCGCTGCCTCGCTTGCCTCATCGCGCCAGTGCGATTGAACCGTATTTGGCGCGGCTCCTTCTGCAAGCGCGCCGATCTCAGTGACCCTGAACTACTCAGACGGCGTGTGGTTTGAGATTGACGCCGTCGCGGCGTGCTCGAAGCCGATGTTCGTCGCGACGCGCGCCCGAAAGGGATCGGCGCACGCGACAGTCGCGAAATCGACAAAAGCCCGAACTTTTGGCGATGGGTGCCGACTGCCGGGGTAGACCGCAAAGAGCGTATGGTCCTCGCAGCGAAATCCTGGGAGGACGCGGACCAGCCTGCCGCTTCTCAGCTCGTCGGAGATGATGAAGGTCGGAATTAGCGCGATGCCCATGTCGGCGAGCATGGCGTCGCGCAGGCCGATGCTGTTGTTGAGGCTCAACACGGGCACGACGCGTTGCCGCACCACATTCCCTCCCGCCAGCGGCGTGAGCGACCATTCAGTCGGCGACTCGGAATGACTGTAGGCCAGCGTGCGGTGCGCGAGCAGGTCGCCGGGTCGATCGGGCGCACCCGACGCGGCGAGATAGCCGGGCGATGCGCAGACGTCCCGGTGGACAGTGCCGAGACGCTTTGCCACCAGCGACGAGTCGGCCAGCGTCGTGCGGATCCGGATGGCCACGTCGAACCCCTCCTCGATCAGATCGATCGCGCGGTCGTTGAACACCAAGTCAAGCTGGATTTGTGGGTAGCGCCGCATGAAGTCCGGAATCCACGACATCAGCTGGAGCAGGCCAAACGACATCGGCGCGCTGATCCGCAGCAGTCCGCGTGGCGCGATTTGGGTGGCGGTCACCGCGGCCTCGGACTCGGCGATGTTGTCAAGGATCTGCACGCACCGCTCGAAATAGGCCTGCCCCGCCTCGGTCGTCGCGAGCCTGCGCGTCGTCCGCGCAATCAGGCTCGCGCCAAGCTCGGCCTCAAGCTCCATCAACTGCTTGCTGACGGCCGCGTTCGACAGGCCGCGGTCGGTGGCCGCAGCCCGGAACGATCCGAGTTCGACGATGCGGCGGTAGGTCTTCATCGCTGACAGTTTGTCCACATCGTTTCCCACAGATTGAAAGACTTTCCTCCAACGTGGGGCTTATACCTCCTCGATGGCGGACCCATGTAGGTCCAGTTGAACTTGCTCAGGACTTCGCCAATGTCAAACGCCGTTTTGCCGCAGCACGCTGCTCAGCCCGCGACTCCAACGGACGCGCTGCCCACGCGTTGGGCGGCCGCAGACGGTGCGATGTCGCCGGGTCGCTTCCTCCTCTATGTTTCCTACGCATGCCCCTGGTCGCACCGCGTGCTGATCGCACGGGCCTTGAACGGCTTGGAGGACGCGGTTGAGGTCGTCGATGTCGAGCCCGAAATGGATGAACTCGGCTGGCGTTTGGAGGGCAGCCACCTGGCAGATCGCTACCGCACTTACGTCCCTGGCTATGCCGGCAAGGCGAGCGTTCCTCTGATGGTCGAGGTCGCAGCCGGCCATGTGGTGAGCAACGAGTCAGCAGATTTGACGCGCATGCTCGGCACCCTGATCCGGGGTTCTGGCCAACCGCTTTTCCCCGCCATGCACGCCGCTGCGTGCGACACCTGGAATGACGACATCCAGATGAATGTGAACAAGCGTATTTACCAATTTGGCTTTGGTGCCACAGACGAAGAGAAGATCATCAAGACGAGAGCGTTGATGGAAACGTTCCTGAGACTCAACCACGCTCTGGCGAAGCGGGTTTACCTCGTCACTGACGAGGCTCCGCTGGAGCCAGACTGGCGTCTGTTGACAACGCTGGCCCGCTACGACCTGGCGTATCGGCCATTCATGCTCAGCGCCGACGCTGTCCCACTCGCCGCGTTTACCAACCTTGCGCGTTTCTGTTCCGAACTGCTTGCGGTGCCGGGCATCTCGGCAACGTACCGGCCGGACGAGATCGCGCGCCACTATTCGGCCCGGCTTCGTGACTTCAAACCTGGCTTGTCCAATCATCACTCCCTTCAGGAGACCAAAGATGCTTGACAGAATCATGGTTGGTTTGTCGCTCGATCGCCAGGCTATGGCCGATGATTGCCTGATGCTTCCCGCCTTGTCCGCGCACCTCGAGAGCTATGGGGTCGATGTCTTTACCGACGCGAACGGCGACCTTGGGGAGGCACAGCCCGGCGTCCAGCTGGGCATGTGCGCCATCGAACTGGAGGCCACTTGAAAGCCAGGGTCATCACGCTCGTCTGTTTGCTGGCCACCGGCACGCTGCTCGCGCTGTCTACGATCTTGGCCAAGCTCGCCACGGGTGTCGGCCTGTCCCCCGTTGCACTGCTGGCGTGGTCGTGCCTCGGCGCTGCCGGCGTGCTGCTTGGCATGGCCGCTGCACGTGGTCATCTGCCAGCATTCAACCTGCGGACACTGGAATACGCACTCGTCGCTGCAACCGTCAGCTTCGCAGCGCCCAATTTGTTGTTCTATTCGGCGATCCCGCATGTTGGCGTCAGTTTCGTCGCGCTGGCCATCGCGTTCCCGCCGCTGTTCACTTATCTCGGTGCACTCGCACTGCGGATTGAGCGGTTCAATATCGTTCGGGCAGGCGGCGTTGCGCTCGCGCTCGCAGGCGCGGCTTATATCGCGGTGCTTAAGCTCAACGCGCCAAGCGGGGCGAGCGGCTGGGTTTTCGCTGTGCTTGCGGGCCCCATCCTGCTTGCGATCGGCAACTTGTACCGAACGCTTCGCTGGCCCAAGGACGCGCGGCCCGACTCGCTGGCTGCGAGCATGCTTGTTGCGGCCGCTGCGATGCTTTTGGCCGTTGGCATGCTGCCTGGCTTCTCCCTTGCGGTGCCGCCAACACGAGGTGCCGCGCTGCTGATCGGTGCGCAGATCGCGACTTTTGCGGCGCAATTTGCGATCTTCTTCATCCTGCAGAAACGCGGCGGCCCGGTCTATATCAGCCTGCTTGGCGCGGTTGCCGCCACGGTGGGCGTGCCCGTTGCAATCCTCTTGCTCGGCGAAGCGGCCCCTGCGGGGTTGGCAATTGGCGGTCTGCTGATCGCCGCCGGCATTGCGCTCGTTACCGTGGGGGCAAGGTCATCACGGCCTTTGCCCGGCCGTGCAGGGGGGCTTGGTTGAACAAGGGCGTTGCGCAGCCCGATGGTCGTTGGACAGCGGTAAGCGTCTGTGCGAGGGATCTTGAATTGACGGAGACATCGCCCGACCATCGCGTCCATGACGAATGTGGTGGAGATGATTTTTGTTGGGACGCTGGCCAGGCTACGCCGTTGGCTGTAGGGCGTCGTCTTGGTGATGTGCATTGGCCAACGCAGCCAACGCTTGCGCTCAGCGTTCAGACGGCACGCTGGGCCAACCTCTCGCTTGTCAAGCGCCTGGCTGCCAGCTGTGGGGCAGCAATTCCTCGATCCCGAGCCGACACGCCACAACCCGCCCCGTAAAATGGCGGGTTACCCACCGAACCCGAAAGCTCCGTCATGAGTCTCCAATGCGGCATCGTGGGCCTGCCCAACGTCGGCAAGTCCACCCTTTTCAACGCGCTGACCAAGGCTGGCATTGCGGCCGAAAACTACCCTTTTTGCACCATCGAGCCCAACACCGGCGTGGTTGAGGTGCCCGATCTGCGGCTGGCGCAGTTGGCCGACATCGTCGAGCCTGAGCGCGTGGTGCCGGCCATCGTGGAATTTGTGGACATCGCCGGTCTGGTGGCGGGCGCGAGCACCGGCGAGGGCTTGGGCAACAAGTTTCTGGCCCACATCCGCGAGACCGACGCCATCGTCAACGTGGTGCGCTGCTTTGAAGACGACAACGTGATCCACGTGGCCAACAAGGTCGACCCGATCGCCGACATCGAGGTGATCCTGACCGAGCTCTGCCTCGCCGATCTGGCGGCGGTGGAGAAAGCGATTCACCGCGTGAGCAAGACAGCGCGTTCGGGCGACAAGGAATCGGTCAAGCAGCTGGCCATTCTGGAGAAATGCTTGGTTGCGCTGAACGACACCCAGCCGGTGCGCACCATCGACTTCAGCAAGGACGAGCAGGCGCAGCTCGCGCAGTTTTTCCTGATCACCGCCAAGCCCGCAATGTTCGTGGCCAACGTGGCCGAAGACGGTTTTGAGAACAACCCGTTCCTGGACCGGCTCAAGGCCTTCGCCGAGAAGCAGAACGCACCAGTGGTCGCCATCTGCGCCAAGATCGAGGCCGAGCTCTCCGAGATGGAAGACGCGGACCGGCTGGAATTCTTGAAGGAGCTGGGGCAAGACGAGCCGGGCTTGAACCGGCTGGTCCGCGCTGCTTACCAGCTGTTGGGCCTGCAGACGTACTTCACCGCTGGCGAAAAAGAAGTGCGCGCCTGGACCATCCACAAAGGCGACACCGGGCCGCAGGCGGCTGGCGTGATCCACACCGACTTCGAGAAGGGCTACATCCGCGCCCAGACGATTGCATTCGACGACTTCGTCACCTTCAAAGGTGAGCAGGGCGCGAAAGACGCGGGCAAGATGCGCGCCGAAGGCAAGGAATACGTCGTGAAAGACGGCGACGTGATGAACTTCCTGTTCTCGTCTTGAGCATGAACCGCGTGCCAGGCGCTGGACCCCAGAGCGGGACCAACCCCGAACCCCAACGTCTGGCCAAGCGCCTTGCGGCCCAGCTGCCGTGCTCGCGCAGCGACGCCGAGCGTTACATTGCCGGCGGCTGGGTGCGGGTGAACGGCACCGTGGTCGAGGAGCCGATGGCGCGGGTGAGCGACGCCCAGCAGGTCACGATCGATGCCAAGGCCACGCTCGAAGACCTCGCCTCGATGACGCTGATCTGGCACAAACCGGCGGGGCTGGCGTTGCCCGAGGCGCCTCCGCTGCCCGACGCGCTCGCGGCCCAGTGGTTTGCGCCCGCCAGCCGGTTCAAGGGCGACCGCTCCGGCGTGCGCCCGCTGAAGGTGCATCTCCACAAGCTCCTGCCCGCCGCGCCGCTGGCACCACTGACCAGTGGCCTGATGGTGTTCACCCAAAACCCGGGCGTGGCGCGCAAGCTCGACGACCGGGTGGCGCCGGTCGAACACGAGTGGCTGGTGGAGGTGGCGGACGACCCGGCGCTGGATGACGACGCACGGCGTGAGGCGGCCTTGCAGTCGCTGGGCCAGGCGCTGTTCTTCGAGGGCTGGACGCTGAACAAGGCGCGCGCCAGCTGGCAGAGCGAGCGCCGTCTGCGGTTGGCGATCAAGGGCAACCTGCCGGGGCAGGTGGTGCATCTGTGCGAGCGTGCGGGCGTCAAGCCGACCAGCGTGCAGCGCTTGCGGATGGGACGCATCGGGCTGACCGGCCTGGCCGCCGGCCAGTGGCGCTATCTGATGCCTTACGAGCGTTTCTGATCAGGGTGGTTAGTGGTCACACGCCGCGCCGCCCACACGCTCAAGCCCATCGCCAGGCCCATCAGCACCAAACCAACCTCGTGCAGGCGCAGCATCTGCCCCTGCGCAATCATCACGCCGCCCAGCGCCGCGCCCAGTCCCTGGCCGGCGTACATGGCCGAGGTGTTGAGCGCCACCGTGGCGCTGGCCAGTTCGGGCATCTGGTTCACCAAGCGCGCCTGTTGCGCCGAGTTGGCGGCAAAACAACCGATCGCCCACGGCACCAGCACCAGCGCCTGCTGCCATAGGCCAAGCCGCCCCAGCGGCCACAGCAGCAGCGACAGCGCGATGGCACCCATCATGAACAGCGCGGCGCGCGGCGCGCCGATCTGGTCGATGCAGCGTGACAAAACCACGTTGCCCAGAAAGCCGAAGGCGCCGAACCACAGGAACATGAGCGACAGCGCGCCGCCGCCCATGCCCAGCGTCTGAACGAAGTAGGGCGCGAAATACGAGAACAGCACGAACTGCGCGAACGACATCAGCAGCGTCACGCCCACCGCCATCATCAGCGCCGCCGAGCCCAGCGTGGCGCCCCAGGACTTGCGCGACAACGCGGCCGGCTTAATGCCGTTGGGCATCGCGCGCCAGACCCAGAACGCGCTGACCACCGACATCACCGCAACCATCACGAACGCCCAGCGCCAGCCCAGGCCGTTGCCGATCCAGGCCGAGAGCGGCAAGCCCATGACCGACGCCACCGACCAGCCCAGAAACACAAACGTCACCGCGCGACCGCGCTGTGCCGGCGACACCAGCAGGCCCACGCTGGCCGCGGCTTGCGGCGTGAAGATGGCGGGCGAAATCACCGCGAGCACCCGAAGCGGCAACAAGGCTGCGTAGTTCGGCGCCAGCGCGCAGATGCCCATGAGCAGCGCGTACCAGAGCAAAGAGATCGTGAGCAAACGGCGCCGGTCCCAGCCCGCAACGATGGTCGCAAACAGGGGCGCACCGACGCCCATCATGATGGCCGCTGCGGTGATCAGCTGGCCAGCCTGCGGGATCGAAATGCCGAGCGAGGCGCTGATGTCCACCAGCGTACCGGGCACCACCATCACCCCAGTACCAATCACGAAATTGCCCGCCATCAGCGCCCACAATGCACGCGGTAAGGGTGCGCTCGCGGCGGCGGCGTGGGGCAGGGCAGGGGCGTGGTTCAAGGCGGTGGCATGTGGCTGGCGGAACCGACCAGTATCGCCAATCTGCTCAGCCAGGCAGTCCCCCGGGGAACACCCAGAGCAGGCCGGTGGTCATGGTGAGGTAGCGCGCGAACTTGCCAATGGCCATGTAGAACACGCAGGGCCAGAACGGCAGCTTGAGCCAGCCCGCCACCGCGCACAACGGATCGCCCACGCCCGGCAGCCAGCTCAGCAGGCAGGCCTTGGGGCCGAAGCGTTCCAGCCAAAGCAGCGCGCGCGGGTGGCTGGGCGGACTCGGATGGCCGGTTGGTTTGTGCCGCACCTTGTCGACCGCGCGGTGCGCCCCCAGGCCCATGGCCCACGAGACAGCGCCGCCCAGGGTGTTGCCGGCGGTGGCCACCGCCATCACCGGCCAGAACAGGCTGGGGTTGATCTTCAGCAAGCCGAACACCACGGCCTCCGAGCCCAGGGGGATCAGCGTGGCAGACAGAAAAGAGACCACAAACACCGTGCTCAAGCCCAACTCGGGCATGGCCAGCGCTTGCATCAGCGAGGTGATCCAGTCAGGCATGGGGGGCGGATGGGTTGGCAGTGAAGAAAGCGGGAATGGGAGCGCGAGCATATCGTCTGCTAAAAAAAGAGGCAGATACAATGCCCCTCCCGCGCCAAGATGCATCCGGTCTACCTGGTTCTGCAAGGCACTTTCCCCCCGCCCAGATTTCCCCACCACCATGCAACTGGGTCCGTACACCCTGTCCAACGCCCTGTTCGTCGCCCCGATGGCGGGCGTGACCGATCGGCCGTTTCGCAAGCTGTGCAAGCGGCTGGGCGCGGGCTATGCGGTGAGTGAGATGGTGACCTCGCGCCCCGATCTGCAGGACAGCCTAAAGACCTCGCGCCGCGCCGACCACAGCGGCGAGCCCGGCCCGATCTCTGTCCAAATCGCCGGCACCGAGGCGCAGATGATGGCCGACGCCGCGCGCTACAACATCGACCGGGGCGCTCAGATCATCGACATCAACATGGGCTGCCCGGCCAAGAAGGTGTGCAACAAATGGGCCGGTTCGGCGCTGATGCAAGACGAGGCGCTGGCGATTGAGATTGTCGAAGCCGTGGTGGCTGCCTGCGCGCCGCACGGCGTGCCGGTCACGCTGAAAATGCGCACCGGCTGGTGTGCCGAGGTGCGCAACGCGCCGTCCCTTGCACTGGCGGCGGAATCTGCGGGTGTGCAGATGCTGACCGTGCACGGCCGCACCCGCGAGCAGGGCTACAAAGGGTTTGCCGAGCACGACACCGTGGCCGAGATCAAGCGCCGGGTGAAGATTCCGGTGGTGGCCAATGGCGACATCACCAGCCCCGAGATGGCGCGCGAGGTGCTCGCGCGTACCGGGGCCGACGCCATCATGATCGGCCGCGCGGCCCAGGGCCGTCCCTGGATTTTTCGAGAGATCGCCCATTTTCTGGCCACTGGCGAGCATCTGCCGCCACCGGCCCTGAGCGAGGTCAAGGCGTGGCTGCTCGACCACCTGGAAGACCACTACACCCTCTATGGCGAGTTCACCGGCGTGCGCAGCGCCCGCAAGCACCTGGGTTGGTACGCGCAGGCGCTGCCTTTGGCACCCGACGCTGCCGCCGTGTTTCGCAGCCACATCAACACGCTGACCACCGCGCAGGCGCAGCTCGATTGCGTGCGCGACAGCCTGGACGCTTGGGCCGCCGTCGAACCGAGCGAGCCATTGCTCACAGAACACTGGAAACTGGCTGCGTGAGCGTGGCCCGTGACCGCATCCAACCAGCTTGCGCCGCCGTGCGCAGCAAAACCATTTTTTATGAGCAAGCCGCACCACAACCTGCACGACTGCGTGCGAGCCAGTCTGGAAACCTACTTTGAAGATCTTGACGGCATTGAACCGGCGAGACTGCACGAGATGCTGGTCAAGGCGGTCGAAAAACCTTTGCTTGAAATGGTCATGCAGCAGTCGCAGAACAACCAGTCGCGCGCGGCGCAATGGCTGGGCCTGAACCGCAACACGCTGCGCAAAAAACTGCTCGAACACAGGCTGATTGAATAAGACACACCCCCCGCGCAGCTTCGCGTCACCCCCCTCTCTCGCCTTCGGCGGGAGGGGGGCGGCACCTGTGGCTCGGCGAAGCCGGTTCCACGGTGCCGCCGGGTTGTCGTTGCCTCGCTTTGCTGCGGTGCGCGCTCCGAACACCGATTCAAAACCTTCCTCACGACCCACCATGCGCGCACTCCTATCTGTTTCCGACAAAACCGGCATCGTCGAACTCGCCCAAAGCCTGCACGCCCTGGGTGTCTCGCTGATTTCCACCGGTGGCACCGCCAAGCTGCTGGCTGAGAGTGGCCTGCCGGTCACCGAAGTGGCCGAACTGACTGGGTTCCCCGAGATGCTCGACGGCCGCGTCAAAACGCTGCATCCCAAGGTGCACGGTGGTTTGCTGGCGCGGCGCGACCTGCCTGAGCACATGGCGGCGCTGCAGGTCCACGGCATCGACATCATCGACATCCTGGTCGTCAACCTCTATCCGTTCGAGGCCACCGTGGCCAAACCGGGCTGCACGCTGGAGGACGCGATCGAAAATATCGACATCGGCGGCCCGGCCATGGTGCGCAGCGCAGCCAAGAATTGGAAAGATGTGGCGGTGCTGACCGACGCGTCTCAATACGCGACCGTGCTCGACGAGCTCAAGACCAACGGCAAGCTCAGCGACAAAACGCGCTTCGCCCTCTCGGTGGCAGCATTCAACCGCATCAGCCAGTACGACGGCGCGATCAGCGACTACCTCTCATCGATCGAGATCGAAGCCGGCGCCACGGTGCCCAAACGCAGCGAGTACCCGGTCCAGTCCAACAGCCGCTTTGTGAAGCTGCAAGAACTGCGTTACGGCGAGAATCCGCACCAAACCGCCGCCTTCTACCGCGACCTTCACCCTGCGCCGGGCTCGCTGGTCACCGCGAAGCAGCTGCAAGGCAAGGAGCTCAGCTACAACAACATCGCCGACGCCGATGCGGCATGGGAATGCGTCAAGGGTTTTGATGCCCCCGCCTGCGTGATCGTCAAGCACGCCAACCCCTGCGGCGTGGCGGTCGGCAAAGACGCGTTGGAGAGCTACAGCAAGGCCTTCCAGACCGACCCGACCAGCGCTTTCGGCGGCATCATCGCGTTCAACCGGCCGGTGGACAAAGCGGCGGCCGAGGCGGTGAGCAAGCAGTTTGTCGAGGTGCTCATGGCGCCTGGCTACAGCGAAGAAGCGCTGGCCATTTTCAAAGCCAAGGCCAATGTGCGTGTGCTGGAAATCGCGCTGCCGCCGGGTGGGTCAACCGCCTGGGACAAAGGCCAGAACGTTACCGATATCAAGCGCATCGGCTCGGGCCTGCTGATGCAAAGCGCCGACAACTATGTGCTGAGCCGCGCCGACCTGAAGGTGGTCACCACATTGCAACCGACCGAGCAGCAGCTCGACGACCTGATGTTCGCCTGGAAGGTCGCCAAGTTTGTGAAGTCCAACGCCATCGTCTTCTGCAAAGACGGCATGACCCTGGGCGTGGGCGCCGGCCAGATGAGTCGCCTGGACTCGGCGCGCATCGCCAGCATCAAGGCTGGCCACGCGCAGCTGAGTTTGCAGGGCACGGCGGTGGCCAGCGACGCCTTCTTTCCCTTTCGCGACGGCCTTGATGTGGTGGTGGATGCTGGCGCGACCTGCGTCATCCAGCCCGGCGGCTCGATGCGCGACCCAGAGGTGATAGCTGCCGCCAACGAGCGCGGCGTGGTGATGGTGACCACCGGCGTGCGCCACTTCCGGCATTGAGGCTTCCCCGGTGGCGGCCCAGCGACGGCACAAACCAGCGCTCGCGCACGGGCGTCTGCTACCGGCACCCGAGCAGCACCGTGCATCTGCTCATCCCAATAGGCCGCTGTGCCACCGACCGGCGCCGGATGCGATAAGGTCGGCGCATGGAACATCACCCCCCCTCTTTTTGGCAAATTGGTTGGCGTTCGCTTTGGCGCGATTGGCGCGCGGGCGAATTGCGGCTGCTGGTGCTGGCGGTCACGCTGGCGGTGGCCGCACTGACGGCGGTGGGATTTTTTGCCGACCGGCTGCAAAACGGCCTAGAGCGCGATGCGCGTTCGCTGATCGGTGGTGATGCCGTCCTGAGCAGCGACAACATCGTTCCCCCAAATTTTGAGGCAGAGGCCCGCTCGCTGGGCCTACAGACGGCGCAGACGCTGGGATTCCCCACCATGGGGCGCGCGCCTGAAAACATGGGTGGCGCAGCGCGATTGGTGGCGCTCAAAGCGGTGTCGCCCGGCTATCCGCTGCGCGGCAGCGTGCGGACATCGGCCGCGCCCGGTACCACCGATGCCGCCACCCGCGATGTTCCTGAGCCGGGTACGGCCTGGGTGGATGCCGCGTTGCTCGTGTCGCTCGATCTCAAAATGGGGCAGCCGCTGCTGCTGGGTGACGCGTCCTTCACCCTGGGCCGAATCATCGTGGTCGAGCCCGACCGAGGTGCTGGTTTCATGAGCTTTGCGCCGCGTGTCATGGTCAACGCCGCCGATCTCCCAGCCACCGGCTTGGTGCAACCCGCGAGCCGACTGAACTACCGCCTCGCCGTGGCCGGTGACGACGCGCCTGTGGCGAAATTCACCCGCTGGGCCGAGGCACAAATCGAGCAACCGGGTGTGCGCGGCATGCGGCTGGAATCCTTGCAGGGCGGGCGGCCCGAGATGCAGCAGACGCTAGAGCGGGCCGAGAAATTTTTGAACTTGGTGGCTTTGCTGGCGGCGCTGTTGTGTGCGGTGGCGGTCGCGATCGCCGCGCGCGGTTTTGCCCAACGCCACTTGGACGACTGCGCCATGCTGCGTGTTCTCGGCCTGTCGCAAGGCACGATGGCGCGCGCCTACACGTTGGAGTTCGCGTTGGTCGGCCTGATGGCCAGTGCGCTGGGTGTGGCGATCGGGTATGCGGTGCACCATGTGTTTGTGGTGCTGCTGGCCGGGCTGGTGGAGGCGAGCCTGCCCGCGCCCGGCATCGCGCCGGTGCTGCTGGGTCTGGGCATGGGACTCACTCTGATGCTGGCTTTCGGTCTGCCGCCTGTGCTGCAGCTCGCGCAGGTACCGCCTTTGCGTGTGATTCGGCGCGATGTGGGCCAGCTCAAGCCGGCCACCTTGGCGGTACTGGGCCTGGGTGTGCTGGGTTTTGCTGCTTTGTTGCTGGCCGCGAGCCGCGATCTGCTGCTGGGCGCGATTGCCGTCGGTGGCTTTGCCGCTGCGGTGGGGCTGTTTGCGCTGGCCAGTTACGGCGCGGTTCGCTTGCTGCGTGCCAGTGTGAACGAGTCCACCGCGCCGCGAGCCCTCATCATGGCCACGCGCCAGCTCAGCGCGCGTCCCGCTTACGCGGTGGTGCAGATCAGCGCCTTGGCGGTCGGCCTGATGGCGCTGGTGTTGCTGGTGTTGTTGCGCACCGACTTGATTGCCAGTTGGCGCAATGCCACGCCGCCCGATGCGCCCAACCGCTTTGTGATCAATGTGCAGCCGGAACAGGGCGCGGCGTTCCAACAGCAGCTGCGCGATTCGGGGGTGGCCGATTTCGATTGGTATCCGATGATCCGCGGCCGACTGGTGACCATCAATGGCAAATCGGTGGCACCAGAAAATTTCACCAGTGACCGCGCCCAGCGTCTGGTGGACCGCGAGTTCAACCTTTCCAACAGCGCCACCTTGCCGCCGCACAACCCGATCAGCGCCGGCAAATGGACCGACAACGAAGCCGATGGCGTGAGCGTGGAAGACGGGCTGGCTCTAGAGCTGGGCTTGAAGCTGGGCGACCGGCTCGGGTTTGACATCGCGGGCCAAGTGACCGAGGGCCGCATCACCAGCCTGCGCAAGGTGGACTGGGGCTCGATGCGGGTCAATTTCTTTGTGCTGTTTCCGGTCGCCGAGCTGCCCAACGTGCCGGTCAGCTTCATCAGCGCTTTTCGCGCGCCCGAAGGCAATCCGCAATTCGACAACACCCTGGTGCGCGCCTTCCCCAACATCACCAATGTGGACATGAGCCAGACCATCGCTCAGGTGCAGCGGGTGCTGGGGCAGGTGATCAGCGCGGTGGAGTTTTTGTTTGCGTTCACGCTGGCGGCTGGCTTGGTTGTGTTGCTGGCGGCGATCACCGCGACGCGCGGCGAGCGCGAGCGCGAGTTTGCGATTCTGCGGGCGGTCGGTGCCGGCTCGGCGCTGCTGCGCCAGGTGCAACGTATCGAGCTGATTGGGGTTGGCCTGCTCGCGGGTTTTCTGGCCTCGGTGGTGGCGGTGGCGGTGGGCTGGGCGCTGGCGCGCTACGCGTTCGAATTCACCTGGACCGCCTCCCCATTCGTGCCGCTGGCCGGTAGCCTGGCGGGTGCGGTGCTGGCGCTCGCGGCCGGCTGGTGGGGTTTGCGCAGCGTGCTGCGCACGCCGGTGGTGGAAACGCTGCGTCGGGCGAGCACATGAACACCCCCGCCGCGCTGCGCGCGACTCCCCGAAGGAGGTATTTCCTGCGGCCCGACAAAGCCGGTCCCACAGAAATCCGGGTTGAAGACGTCTCTGGCTGCTCATGTCTCTGAGCCCATCAGAAACCGCTTCCGCCACGCCATTCGACTGGGTCGGCGGCGAGGCGGCGGTGCGCGCGCTGGTCGATCGTTTTTACGATCTGATGGACATCGAACCCCGCTACCGCGAACTGCGCGCGGTGCACGGCAGCACGCTGGCCGATGCGCGCGACAAGCTGTTCTGGTTTTTGTGCGGCTGGCTCGGCGGGCCTTCGCACTACACCGAGCGCTTCGGCCACCCGCGCCTGCGCATGCGGCACACGCCGTTTGCTATCGGTGTGCTGGAGCGCGATCAATGGCTGGCCTGCATGGACCAAGCCATGCGGGAAAGCGATCTCGATCCGGCGTTGCGCACCCGCCTGAGCGAGAGTTTTTCCAAGACCGCCGACTGGATGCGCAACCAGCCCGGTGCGATGTGAATGGCTAACCCGCCCGGCGATCCTGTGCACCGCACCGTGCGCCGTGGTGCCTGGGGCATCACGGCGTTTTGGCTGCTGCTACTCGGCTTGTTGTTCCTGGGCTTTGACCACATGGAAAAGCGACGTACCGCCGGCTACCAGGCACACGAGGGCGGCGGCGGTGAGCTGGTGATTCCGCGCAGGCCCGATGGTCACTTTTATGTGGAAGGTCGGGTCAACGGCCATGCGGTCTCTTTTCTGGTGGACACCGGTGCCACCACGGTGACGGTGAGCGAGGCGCTGGCGCAACGCGCAGGCCTAAAAGGTGGTCAGTCGGTGATCTTTCAGACGGCCAATGGCACGCTGCCGGGGCGTCTGTTGCGCCAAGTCCCTGTGCAGGCTGGCCATCTGGCCCTGCCCGGCGTGACCGTGGCGGTGGGCATGGTGGGCAAGCCGCCGGAGATCGCACTGCTGGGCCAGAATTTCCTCTCGCGCTACGACATACAAATACTGCAGAACGAGATGCGGCTGGTGCCCCGGTAGGGTCTTCGCCGTGCAACCGCGCTGATGCGCCAGTTTGGCGCGAATGATCAGTTTCGGAACAAATCCAGAATGCTGCGCCGGTCGTCCGGCGGCGGCGGCACCGAGGGTGGTGGATTTCCGCTGCCACCCTCACCCGGTGGCAGTGCCAGCTCGGGCCTGCCGGGCCACGGGTCGTTCAGGCCCAGCGCACTGACGCCTCTGCCGGGGCCGAATTCCTCGTAATACCAATCACCGCCCACGTTGATCACGCCCGCTGGCGGCTCGTATTGGGTCTGGGGCACATCTTTGAGCGCCTCTTTCATGAAGTCGATCCAGATCGGCAGGCTGAGCCCACCGCCGGTTTCGCGGCTGCCGAGGTTGCGCGGCGTGTCGTAGCCCACCCAGGCAGCAGCAACCAGCGTGGGCTGGAAACCCACAAACCAGGCATCGACCGCGTCGTTGGTGGTGCCTGTTTTGCCAAACAGGTCGGGGCGTTTGAGTGTGGCCTGTGCGCGCGCAGCGGTGCCTGTACGAGCAATTTCCTGCAGCAGGCTGTTCATGATGAAGGCATTGCGTGGCTCGATCACGCGCTGTTCTTCCGTCGGCACGTGAGGCACCGAAGAAAACAAGACCCGCCCTTTGTGATCGGTCACCTGCGTGATCAGCGAGGGGTTGACGCGGTAGCCCCCATTGGCAAACACCGCGTAGCCAGCCGCCATCTGCATCGGCGTCACCGAGCCCGCGCCCAGCGCCATGGTGAGAAAGGGCGGATGGCGGTTGGCATCGAAGCCGAAGCGCGTCACCCACTCCTGTGCGCTTTTTGTACCAACCAGTTGCAGCACCCGGATCGAGACCATGTTTTTTGATTTCGCCAGCGCTCGACGCACCGACATCGGGCCGTCAAACTTGCCATCGTAATTTCTCGGCTCCCACGGCTTGCCACCAGTTTCGCCCGCGCTGTAGAAAAGCGGGGCGTCGTTGACCACCGTCATCGGCGACAAACCTTTTTCCAACGCCGCTGAGTAAATGAAAGGCTTGAAGCTGGAGCCTGGTTGTCGCCAAGCCTGGGTAACGTGGTTGAACTTGTTCTTCTGAAAATCGAACCCGCCCACCAAGGCGCGAACCGCGCCGCTGCTGGGATCCATCGCGACAAAAGCCGCCTCCACTTCGGGCAACTGGGTGATGCGCCACTCTTCTTCTCCCTTGACTTCGGCCTGCACCACCCGCACCACCGCGCCAGGGCGGATCTTGATATTCGGCCCGGCTTTGTCTGACAAGCCTGAGGCCACAGCCCGCAGGCCCTCGCCAGTGATCTCGAACGGCACGCCATCCTGGCGCACCGCCACCACCTTGCGGGCACTGGCTTCGAGCACCACGGCCGACATCAGGTCGTCGTTGTCGGGGCGTTCGTTGAGCGCGTCGTCGATCGCTTCGTCGCGCGCTGCGGGATCGGCAGGCAGGGTGATGAACAGTTCAGGACCCCGGTAGAACTGGCGGCGCTCGAAATTCAGCACGCCATTGCGGACCGCGCGGTAGGCCGCTTCCTGGTCGTCTGAGCGCAGGCTGGTGGTCACCAGCAGGCCGCGGGTGTAGGCCTCGTCCCCGTACTGCGCAACGATGGCTTGGCGCACCATCTCGGCAGCAAACTCGGCACGCACCCGAGCCTGTTGTCCTGGTTGGCGCAGCTGGAGTTTTTCGGTGCGCGCTTCCTCGGCTTGAGCGGCGGTGATGAAGCCGTTGTCCAGCATGCGGTCGATGATGTGGAGCTGGCGGATGCGGGCCCGTGTCGGGTTGCTGATCGGGTTGTAGGCCGATGGCGCTTTGGGCAATCCCGCCAACATCGCCGCTTCGGCAATCGTCACGTCCTTCAAAGGCTTGCCGAAATAGGTCTGCGAGGCAGCAGAAAATCCGTAAGCCCGTTGCCCCAGAAAGATCTGGTTCATGTAGATCTCGAGGATTTGCTCCTTGGTCAGCAGGTGCTCCAGCTTGAAGGTGAGCAGCACCTCGTAGATTTTTCGGGTGTAGCTCTTTTCTGCCGACAGGTACACGTTGCGCGCCACCTGCATCGTGATGGTCGATGCGCCCTGGCTTTTGGCCTGGCCCAGGTTGGCGAGAGCCGCGCGCAGCATGCCGCGGTAGTCCACGCCGCTGTGTTCGAAAAAGCGGGAGTCCTCAATCGCCAGCACCGCCTGCTTCATCACCTCGGGGATTTCCTTGAAGGTGAGCAGGTTGCGACGCTCTTCGCCGAATTCGCCCATCAGTTTGCCGTCGGCTGTGAGCACCCGCAGCGGCAGTTTGGGGCGGTAGTCGGCCAAGTCGTCGACGTCGGGAAGGTTGGGGAAAGCGACCGCCAGAGCGATACCCACTGCGATCAGAATCCCGATCACACCGGCGCCCGCCAGTCCGACCAGGCCGACCGCAAGGCGACCGATCCGCTGGATTGTCGAGCGCCCAGAAGATACTGGCTGCTTGGGTTCGGTGGGTGGTCTGGCGTCGTTCTTGGGCATGCGTTCGATTGTGAGTGAGTTGGGATTATAAAAAGTGGGGTTGTTGCGTGAACGTGTGTGATGCCTCACCAAAGGTTCAAGCGATTAAAAATCGTGATCAAACCAGTTCAACTCAGGTCTTTGCAGGTTCGAAAAGTTCGTGTGCTTTTGACAACGTTTCGAACTGTGTCAAAGGCAAAAAAGCTTTTCTGCACAAAGACCTTGCTGCTAGCATTGAAGTGATTTCTTAAGTTTGGCGCCGGTTGGCGTCACCATTTTCTGGGGCTTGCCTTGATCTCATTGGGGTCCTTATTCAGCCGAGAAGCAGCACCATTGCTTGGCATCGATGTCAGCTCATCGAGTGTCAAGCTGGTCGAACTCAGTCGCAACCGCCTCGGTGTGCTGGTGCTTGAGCGGTGTGCGATCGAGCCCCTGGAGCGGGGCTGGATCACCGACGGCAACATCGAGAAGTTCGACGAGGTGGCCGAGGCGGTGCGTCGCGTGGTGCGCAAGAGCGGCAGCAAAACCAAGAATGTGGCGATGGCCTTGCCTACCTCGGCTGTCATTACCAAGAAGATTGTGCTCCCCGGCGGACTTTCTGACAGGGAACTCGAAGCCCAGGTGGAGTCTGAGGCCAACCAGTACATTCCGTTTTCGCTGGACGAGGTCAGCTTGGACTTCTGTGTGATCGGGCCAAGTGCCAGCTCCGTGGGCGATGTGGAGGTGCTGATCGCAGCCTCTCGCAAGGAGAAGGTGTCAGACCGGCAGGGTTTGGCCGAGGCGGCCGGCTTGAAGCCCGTGGTGATCGATGTGGAGTCCTATGCTTCTCGCATTGCAGCTGGCCGTGTCATCGAGACCTTGCCCAACCAAGGGCTGGATTCCCTGGTGGCGCTGTTCGAAGTGGGTGCGCTGACCACCAGCTTGCAGGTGATGCGCAACGATGACGTGTTGTATGAACGCGACCAGGCCTTTGGTGGTGCGCAGCTCACCCAGCTGATCGTGCGCCAGTACGGATTTTCGGCCGACGAAGCCGAGGCCAAGAAGCGCTCGGGGGATTTGCCCGACGACTACAAGACCGCGGTGCTGGGCCCGTTCATCGATTCCATGGCGCAGGAAGTTGGGCGTGCGCTTCAGTTCTTCTTCACCAGCACACCCAACAACAAGGTCGATCACATCTTGCTGGCGGGCGGTAGCGCCGCCTTGCCCGGCTTGACCGAGGCGGTGACACAGCAAACCTCTTTCGCCTGCATGGTGATCAACCCGTTTGACGGTATGGAAATGGGCGCCACGGTCCAGGCCCGCAAGCTCACCCGCGAAGCGCCGTCCTACCTCACCTCAACCGGGTTGGCGCTTCGAAGGTTCCACCAATGATTTTCATCAACCTCCTGCCGCACCGAGAGGCGGCGCGCAAAAAGCAGAAAGAGCAGTTCTTTACCCAGCTTGGCTTGGCGGCTTTGCTTGGCGGCATCATCTGTGGTGCGGTGTTCACCTGGTATCAAGGCCAGATTGCTACCCAGCAAGGGCGCAACAGTTTCCTGCAGGCGGAAATCATCAAGCTTGAAACCGAGATCAAGGACATTGCTGTTCTGCAGCGCGAAATCGCGTCGCTGCGCGCGCGGCAGATCGCCGTGGAGGACCTCCAGGCGGACCGCAATCTGCCGGTGCACATGCTCGACGAACTGGTCAAGCAACTGCCCGATGGTATTTACCTGCGCAGCGTGAAGCAGGAAAACCAAAACGTGTTGCTCCAAGGTGTGGCGCAGTCGCAAGAGCGGGTGTCTGAGTTGCTGCGCAATCTCGCCAAAAACAGCGCTTGGCTGACCAAGCCCGATCTGGTCGAAATCGTGGCCGCCACGGTCCCGGTATCGGGCCGCGAACAGCGCCGGGTGGCCAATTTCACCATTCGGGCCACGCTGACCCGTCCCGCGCCAGCCGCAGCTGCCACGGCGGTGCTGGTGCCAGCAAGCAAGAGCTGAGCCATGAAAAAAAGCACCGTCGCCCGCATGCCCGCTGTCAACCTGGACTTCAAGCAGCTCCAGGCCAAGCTTCAAGGCCAGTTCTCGGGCCTGGACCCCAACGACCCTTCCCAGTGGCCTGCGATACCCCGCAACCTGCTTTACCTCGCTGTTTGCGCGGCGGTGATTGCAGGCCTTTGGTTCGCCTGGCTGAAAAATTCCGATGAAGAACTGATCGCCGAGAAGGCCAAAGAGGTGCAACTGCGCGAGGACTACCGCAAAAAGTTGGTGCAAGCGGTCAATTTGGATGCGCTGAAAAAGCAGTTGGAGCAGGTCAAGCAGTACGTGGCTCAGCTCGAGAAGCAGCTGCCGAGCAAGGCAGAAATGGATGCCTTGTTGTCTGACATCAACCAAGCGGGTATCGGGCGCAGCTTGCAATTCGAGTTGTTCCGCCCAGGGCAGGCGACGGTCAAAGAGTATTACGCCGAGCTACCCATTGAGATCAAGGTCACTGGCACGTATCACGACATGGGGCTGTTTGCTGCTGACATCGCGAACCTTTCGCGCATCGTCACCCTGAACAACCTGTCTCTGACACCAGTGGCCAGCCGCGAAGGGGTGCTCACGATGGACGGCACGGCCAAAACCTTCCGCTACCTGGATTTGGAAGAAGTGGCTTTGCAGCAAAAAGCGAAGGTAGCCAAGCCGTGATGCCCACCCGAGTGTTGGCCTTCGGGCTGTCTTTTTCGTTGCTGGCGCTGGCCGCCGGGTGCACATCTTCTGGTGAAGACGAGCTGCAGCTGTGGATGCAGGAAGAGCGCAATGCGATCCGCCCCCAGGTCACACCGATCCCTGAGCCGAGCAAGTTTGAGCCTCAGGTCTACGTCAGCGAGCGGATGATCGAGCCCTTCAGCGCCGAGAAAATGGCCAGTGTGAGTGGCTCACTGGCCGCCACCGTCGTCAATTCCAAGTTGTTGGACCCCGAGCTCAACCGCCGCAAGCAACCGCTGGAAGCCTTCCCGCTGGACACCATGCGCATGGTGGGGAGTCTCAACCGCGACGGCCGACTGGTGGCACTGGTCAAAGTGGACAGCTTGCTCTACCAGGTGCGCTCAGGCAGCTACCTCGGCCAAAACTACGGCCGGGTGAACACGATCACGGAAACCAACGTCACCTTGCGTGAAATCGTACAGGACCCATCGGGGGAATGGACCGAAAGGCCAGCTGCGTTGCAGTTACAAGAGGACGCTTCGAAATGATGAAACACAACAAGGCCAACGGCCCCGTTCCCCTGCACCGCATGGCGGCCAAATCTTTGTTGGCCTGTGGCTTGTTGCTGTGCTCGGTGTGGGCACAAGCGCAAAACGCCATCCAGTCGGTCACCGGCGGGCTGCAAGGCGGTGTTGAGGTCTTGCGGATTGAGACCACTGAGCCGATGACCACCGTTCCCACCGGCTTCACCATTCAGGCGCCCGCTCGCATTGCGCTGGATTTTCCGGGCGTGGTGAACAACATCGGTCGCGGTGCGATCGAGATCAACCAGGGCAATTTGCGCTCAGCCAATGTGATACAGGCTGGAGACCGCACGCGTGTGGTCATCAACCTGAAGCAAGCAGCCGCCTATCAAGCCCGGACCGAAGGCAAGTTCTTGATCGTGGTGCTGGAGCGCAGCGTGGGTTTGGCGTCTGCCGAGGCCGCGCCGGCAGCGTTTGCTGAAAGCCGAAACCGCGACGTGGCTGCCCTGCGCGACATCGATTTCCGCAAAGGCGCGGGCAGTTCCGGTAGGGTGGTCGTGGATTTGGCCAACAGCCAAGTGGGTGTGGACATTCGACAGCAAGGTCAAAGCCTGGTGGTTGAGTTTTTGAAGACCTCACTGCCCGAAGGCCTGCGGCGCCGGCTGGATGTGACCGACTTTGGCACACCGGTACAAACCATCGAGACCAACCAGACGGGAGACCGCGTTCGCATGGTCGTCACGCCCAAAGGCAGCTGGGAACACTCCGCTTACCAAAGCGACAACCAGTTTGTGCTGGAGATTCGCGAGCGCGTGGTGGACAACACCAAATTGACCCAAGGGCCTGGCTACTCTGGCGAGAAGCTCTCGTTGAACTTCCAAAACATTGAGGTGCGTTCGCTGTTGCAGGTGATTGCCGACTTCACAAGCTTCAATGTGGTGACCTCCGACTCGGTAAGCGGCTCGGTGACGCTGCGCCTCAAAGATGTCCCGTGGGATCAGGCACTCGACATCATCTTGCAGGCCAAAGGCTTGGACAAGCGCAAAAATGGCAACGTGTTGTGGATTGCACCCAAAGACGAAATCGCGGCCCGAGAGAAGCAGACGTTGGAGGCGCAGGCGTCCACTGAAAGTCTGGAGCCTGTGCGGACCCAAGGTTTTCAGATGAATTACGCCAAGGCGGCCGACATTGCCACGCAAATCAGTGGCTCCGGGTCGAGTGGTGGAACGGGAGCCAGCGCCCGCATTCTTTCCACCCGTGGCAGCGTCATTTCTGAGCCGCGCACCAATCAGTTGTTTGTCACCGACATTCCTTCTCGTCTGGAGCAGGTGCAGTCGCTGATCGCCAAGTTGGACATACCGATTCGCCAGGTGTTGATCGAAGCACGGATCGTCGAAGCCGATGACCGATTCGGAAAATCTTTGGGCGTGCGCTTGGGCGGCGGCAATGTGGGGGTAGGCCTTGGTGGCAACAACCGCGTTGGCTTTGGCAGCACCTACAACGCCACCTCGGCAGGCGTGGGCAGCGGCAGCTTTCTGAGTCTGCCAGCCGTCGGGTTGGGTGGTTTGAACCCTGCCACGTTGGCAGTCTCATTGTTCGATGCTGTGAACACCAGCCGCTTCTTGAATCTGGAAATATCCGCGTTGGAAGCAGACGGCCGCGGCAAAATCGTGTCCAGCCCCCGGGTGGTGACAGCTGATCAGGTTAAGGCATTGATCGAGCAGGGTACCGAATTCCCTTATCAAACAGCCACTTCCAGTGGCGCAACCGCGGTTGCGTTCCGCAAAGCCAACCTGAAACTGGAAGTCACGCCGCAAATCACACCGGAAGGCTCTATCATCTTGGACGTGGATGTCGCCAAAGACAGCCGGGGCGAAACCACCACGCAGGGCATTGCAATCAACACCAAGCGGGTACAAACCCAGGTGCTGGTGGAAAACGGCGGCACGGTGGTGATCGGTGGTATCTTCGAGTTGCTGGAAACCGAAGACGTTTCCAAAGTGCCTGTTTTGGGTGACATTCCTTATGTTGGTAACTTGTTCAAGAACAAGACCACCACAACCAACCGCTCCGAGCTGCTGATTTTCATCACCCCGCGGGTGATTTCTGATCGTGGCGTCAGCCGCTAAGTCAATTTTCTTATTTCTCTGACCAACTCATGATAAAAATGAATTCTATGAAGTACCTCGGTGGTTTGGCCGTAGCTTTGTTACTGGCTGCTTGTGGTGGGGGTAGTCCGACCTCAGCTACGGGCCTCAACATGACACCCACCGTCGCCGATGTGGTGTTTGAGCTGGATAAGGCCACCATCAACAATACTGGCGTGGATGTTGTCAACCTCACGGTGTCGGTTTTGGATAGCAGCCGCAATGTCATCGTTGGCGTTCCTGTGCGGGTATCGCTCAGTCCAGACGGGATTTTTCAAAAAACTGGCGGTGATGTCACTGACAGCAAGGGTCAATTGGTCGGGCAGATCGCCATTGGCTCAAACAAGTCGAACCGGGTCATCAGTGCCACCATCACTGTTGGTACGCTGAGCCGCGTTGCTTCGGTGCAGGTTACCGGTAGCCAGATCGTATTGACACCCGTTCCCGCCGTGCCCGCACCCGGGCAGTCGGTTCGGATGAACATTGAGACGCGCGACACTGCTGGCGTTGCCATTCCAAACGTCACCCTGGCCCTCTCGGGTGTCGCAGGCGTCCCTGCCAGCGTCACCACCGATTTCTCAGGCAACGCTGTGGTGACCTTTACTAAGAAATTAGGTATCCTACTTCACATAGAAGAAGAATCGAATTATAATCCGCAAATGGACTCAAAATTAGACAATCGCCCAATCTTTACTAGCCGTCGGAAAGAGCAGGAGGCCAATCG
>Ga0222706_1000057_pt1 | contig 46809 bp, 34 predicted proteins | sample AntAcemetage1572_FD_179829 | JGI IMG/M metagenome (GOLD analysis project Ga0222706, IMG submission 179829) | Saline water microbial communities from Ace Lake, Antarctica - #1572 | ecosystem: Environmental > Aquatic > Non-marine Saline and Alkaline > Saline | place: Antarctica: Ace Lake...
TTCCTTTGAGTGAATATCAAGATTCTCATCTTATTTTTTCAAATCCCACAAACCATCCTTACTTTTAAAATCGGTTGGAAAATCGGGATTTGGATAGCAGGGTTTTCACCTTCCAATACAGGATTTCAGTTTTCTACCGGATCAAATTCCGCAGAAAAAATAAGAAAATATGGCGCTTACCAGCGAAGAGTTAAATGTTTTAAATGAGCTGACTGAACGTCTTGATCCGATCATCCATGATCGGGGAATAGATATTTTTCATGATGATCGAGTTAGTTTTTTGGGAGAGGATACAGCGCTCAAGGTCTATGAATTTAGTGTACAGGGAAGCGGAATAAATGTATATATTGTCAATATTTGTCTGAATGAAGAGATTGTCAAATACGCCAAAGAAGTCAATTTGGATGTGGCTTCTAAGTGTTCATGCATTTATTATCAAAAAAACCAGAGTTGTAAACACGTCGCAGCCGCAGCGTGCTACCTGGATTTTTACAGTGAGGAAAAATTCCGAAAGTCTAAATCTCAAAAGAAAGTAGCGCCAATTAAAATAGTACAGTTGGTTCCCAACAAAACTCTTTTCCCGATTACCATCTCGTGTGGAGAGGATGACTTGGATAATCTAGCAGAGCGGCTCCCGTTCATCAACACGCAAGCAACACCCAAAAACTTGCAAAATGTGGAGCTAGCCGATAACAGCATCACTTACGTAGTGATTCTTATCGGATATTCGGTCCGCCTCACTGTGGTGTTTGACCCTATCAATGAGCAAGTTCGGATCACCTGTTCGAATATCTCTACTAGCATTCAAGAGCAGGCAGTCGTATTTCTTCAGCTGCTGTGGAAGCATACTACAAATGCTGACTTGGAACTCCTCACCAATTCTCAACGTGCCAAAGCCAAACGTAAAAAGCTAGCCGACTTAGGGCTACTGGGCGATGTAGCCAATCCTGACACCGCTCTGAAGTTAGGTTTCTCCAATGGTGGTTTTCGTTTTATTTACGCCGGAGAACTGGAGGGAATGAAAGACGTGATGGTATTTGGAAAAGATTTTAAGGACTTTTCAAGTTTGGAGTTGATGAATCCGAATGTGAAAACACTAGCTGAAAAGTCCGACTCCAAAGAGTATGGTCTTTATAATGTGGCTTTTGCCCTAGCTATCAACGAGCGGGGTGATTTGTACAACCTATTTCCGTTTATTGCCAAAGGCAAAAAGAATGATCCCGGCGGATACCATGTGCGATTTGAACTGTTAGAATATGCAGACGACATCAGACTGGCTAAGAATGATAATCTGGAGCGCCTGCTGCTGGATGTCAAACAGGTGAAGTCTTATAAAGAACGAAAAAAATATGAATTGCTACATGGTGTATTCAATGCGTTTATCGATTCGGTTGACAACGAATATCCCATTTATAGAAGCGAAGGAAGCTATGGAAGCTATTACTATAGCGACAGGTTCCATAAGAGCGACATCAAAGAAGTACTGGAGTTCCAATCTGCTGAACTGGATTTTACCTTAGTTAAAAGTAAGTCAATTTTCGAATTCCAAGCTTGGCTGACACTGGGAGAGCAGCGATTGAATCTGGCTGAGGTTTCAAAAGATCTTTTAATGTCGGAAATCTTCGGTTTTTATAAGAACCGTATTATTCTTCTTTTTGCAAAATATGCTGATATCGCTTTGCTGAATTACTGGAATCAGCGAGTTCCTGTACGATTTGCGGAAAATATGTTTCCGGAATTCGCAAAGCAAGTGCTCAAACCTTTGTCTGAATTTGCCAAATTCACTGACGAAACGGGTATGATTTCAGAAGTCGATCTGGGAATACCTTTAGAGCGCGAATTATATGTGTCTGAAATTTCGGGATTGGTGATTTTTGAGCCAAAGGTGCGCTACAATGCGCAGATTAGTTCCAATCCTCTTACTTCGACTACCCTTTTTGACATTGAATCCAATACGATCTATCTCCGCGACAGCAATCTTGAAAATAAATTTGTAAGCTTTTTGAAAGACCTGCATCCGTCTTTTACCAATACAGCCGCTCAGGGTTATTTTAGCCTTAAGCATAGCCAGTTTACAGCTGGGAATTGGTTCTTGGAGACTTTTGGTCAACTCGAAAAGCAGGGAATCAAAGTTTTTGGACTGGATAAACTAACCCTGAAGCGCTATTCGCCTTTCCCTGCTTCGATATCTATGAATGTCAGTTCCAACTCGGATTGGTTTGAGATCAATACGCAGTTGAAATTTGGAGATTACGCTGTGAAGCTCAAAGATATCAGACAAGCAGTCTTATCCGACGAGCGATTTGTGCGCTTGGGAGATGGATCGCTGGGTCAGATTCCTGACAAGTGGCTTCGCAAATTCTCAAAACTGATCCAATCCTCCGAAGTGGATGGCGAAAAGGTCAAGCTTTCCAAGATTCACTTCAGTCTGTTGACTGATTTTGAAGAAGATATTTCCAGTCCTGCGGTGGAGAAGGAATTGGCGGAAAAGAAAGCTCGATTGCAATCGTTCGAAGAAATCCGGACGGTGGAAGTACCCAAAGGAATACAGGCTGAACTTCGGAATTATCAGAAAGCAGGTCTCAATTGGTTGAATTTCCTTCAGGAATATAGCTGGGGAGGGATTTTGGCAGATGATATGGGACTGGGAAAAACGCTTCAGGTGATTACACTGATTTCCCAAATGGCCGAAAAAGGTGCTATTCGAGTACTGATTATAGCTCCAACTACGCTGCTTTTCAACTGGAGAAACGAACTGGAAAAGTTTGCACCGCATCTCGATTATTTTATTCACCATGGCGACCGCTCGGATAAGGCTGAGGATCTGCAAGCGCATTCTATTGTATTGACCAGTTACGGACTGGTGATCAATGATTTGGATTTGCTTTCCAGTTTGGAGTTTGACCTGATCGTAGCAGATGAATCCCAGGCGATTAAAAATGTGACTTCGTTACGCTACAAATCCATCATCAAGTTGCGGGGAAAACTCAAACTTGCTATGACTGGCACGCCAATCGAAAATGGAATTGCAGAGCTTTTTGCACATATGAATTTTGTCAATCCCGGATTTTTCAAAACATTCAACGGATTTAAAGAGCAGTACATCAAAGAACTGCGAAATGGAAATCCAGAAACCATGCAGGATTTGAGGAAGAAAATCCAGCCTTTTGTGCTTCGACGTACCAAAGAAGAAGTGCTTACTGAGTTGCCCGACAAGATCGAAGAATACCTCTACTGTGAGATGGGCGCGCCGCAAAAGAAAGTCTATGAAGCCTATCGCAATGAATATCGGGATTTTCTTCAGGGGAAATTTGAGGAGGAAGGTTCCAATCAATCCAAAATGTACGTGCTGGAAGGACTGACCAAACTGCGCCAAATCTGTGACTCACCGGACTTGATCAGCAAGGATAAGAAAGGTGCAAAGAGTGCCAAAATCGATATGTTGATGGAGCATATTGTGGAAAAGACGGGAAATCACAAGATTCTGATTTTCAGTCAATTTGTGAAAATGCTGGATTTGGTCAAAAAGGAGATGATCACTCGGAATATTCCTTTTTCCTACTTGGATGGGAAAAGTTCGATGAAAGATCGGGAGAGTTCGGTCAACGAATTTCAGGAGGATAATTCTATCAGAGTATTCCTGATCAGTCTCAAAGCCGGAGGAACAGGGCTCAACTTGACTGCCGCCGACTATGTCTATATTTTGGATCCTTGGTGGAATCCTGCCGTGGAGAATCAGGCGATCGATCGCTGCTATCGTATGGGGCAGGACAAGAAAGTGATGGCTTACCGGATGATCTGTAAAGACACCGTGGAGGAGAAGATTATGGAGCTTCAGAAATCTAAACTCAAACTCGCCAAAGAGGTCATCTCCGAAGGCGATGGATTCCTCACCGGTATGAATGGAGAGACGATGCTGAAGTTGTTTGAGTAGGATAAAGTTTGTACATATCTCAAATGATTATTTTGCGTATTCGCTTCAATGCAGATGTAAAAACAAAATACTGAAAAGTGTTCCCTCTAGGTTTAGTTAGATGTACTCACCACTAGTCGCTTGGGGACCGATTTTATTTAAAAAGAAGTTTTGGGGCGGCTAAAATTTAAAATCGAGTATAAAACGATACCTCTTCACCTCCCTTAAAAATCCAAAACTGTGGAAGGCCATGGACAATATATTTTTGCATACGATGAAATCTATCAGAATTCCAGATTATCTGATCTAGTTCTCTTAATCCAGAAATTGCGTTATGTACATAAAGGAAAACCAACTGAGCTAAATTAAAAAAACCTGACACTTTCGTATCAGGTTTTGCTCCTCCTCTAGGACTTGTTCCGATTCATCGGGACAGGTGACCTAGGACCCTTCCCGATGAATCGGGATCAGATGCTTTAACGATACCGCCGTTTTAAATCAAAAATCGACTGAGTATTTGCTTTTAGTTCGATAAGATATTTTTTGGACTTAATTTTTTTGAGGTGTTTTTCTATCCTAAGCGCTTGAGATTTTTCCAATTGGTCAATGGTGAAATATAATTCCCAAGGCTGTCCTCTTTTAGTCCATATAGCATTTTGAACACTATTGTGAAAGTTAATCCGCTTTTCAAAGTCAGCTGTATACCCGATGTAAAACTTATCTAAATTCACGGAATAGATTATGTACACTAAAAAGTCCATCTCCTTAAAGCTTTAACCAAAAAGCCTGTTAGAAATGAATCTAACAGGCTTTGGATGCTCCTCCTCTAGGACTTGAACCTAGGACCCTCTGATTAACAGTCAGATGCTCTAACCAACTGAGCTAAGGAGGAATTTGTTGTTTAAACTCCTCTTTTGGAATTCGTCTTGCAAATGTAGGTGCATCAGGTATTTTTTCCAAACCCAATTCATAATAATTCTTTGAGTCAAAGTCTCATTTCCTTTTCCCTGCTTCAAAATCAGTCACTTACTTTTAATAATTACTTTAATATTATTGTTTAACTATCCTTGAAATTGAGCTTTTTGAGAAAATCATTCCAGTTTTCCAGTATTAATAGGCAACTAAGCATCCAAAACAGGATAAAAATCTCACCAAATTTTTTTAATCAGGTTATAAATCCAGTCAAAAGAATCACTCATAGAAACAAATTCATCAAAAGACGGGATCTTTTGCGCTATTCAGCTCTTTCTACGCTGGGCCTGCAATTTTTACCTTTTAGCGGACTCAAAGCAGCTCCTTGGTTAAGGGCCTCGGAAAATATGCCCCTACTTTGGGTCTTAAGAGAGCTGTTCTCAATGAAAAGAATTGAGTTTGCAACGTTCAAAAAACAATAAGTTTTCTAGGTGTCTACTGCATAGGAAGCAATACTGGTAAGTGCCAATTCAGTAATATATTGACCGAACTTTCTAGATGAATTTAAGGAAAAATGGTAAAATTCACTGATTCAGATAGCTCTAAGGATTATTCCCAGTCTACGGTCACTTATTTTTTTGATACACTTTTTTGGGTGAATAATCCAGAGCTGTTCATCATTGGTCAAGAAAGCTAGCAGCTGGTCAAATACCATATTGGGGTCTGTAGATGATTAGACAAATCCAAGAAGGAAATCAGGTTTTTTCTCCAAATCAATTAAACTATCCTTTTGCCAAGGTTTAAGCTTGGAATTAAACTCAGCTGGTGAATTCCAGACTTGAATGTTCAATCCTTATTTCCAAGTCATTCTTTTTTATGCATATCCGCAATTGCATCAGCAAAGGACAAAAAGTGTTTTAATATGTGGTAAACACTAGTAAGCCGGTTATTTCGCCTCCCGTCATGGAACTACCTAGACTTGACGGGCCTATTCCGACTTGGCGGGCTTTTTCGCTAGTTGAGCAAAGTAAAGGAGGCCACTGGTATTATTTCGGATAATCAGATTTTCTCTAATAGCTCTTCCATGGTAATCAGGCATGGTATTTAAAATTAAAGGATATAATCTCAATTTGGAGTCTGATTTGGTAGCTTTTCTGTAATTTCAAACTCTAAATACCGAATAAATGCGCCTTTTAGTTACGATTTTCCCACTTCTGTTTTCTATAAATTTTGCTTTTTCCCAGCAATATGATTCTACCTATAGTGAACCTATTACGATTAAAGAGATCAAGAAAGACAAGTTTCAAGAACTAAGCGGAATAGCCTTTAGCAAGGTTCATCCCGGAGTATTCTATGGACATACTGATAGTGGAGGAGAGGCAGCGGTTTATATGTTTAATTCGAAAGGGGAGGAGCTAGGTAAGATCAAGCTCGACAAAGCTAAAAATCGTGACTGGGAAGATATCGCTGTAGGTCCAGGACCAGATGGCAAATCCTATATATACGTCGGTGAGATTGGCGATAATGCCGCAGTTCATGATGAAATTATTATTTACAGATTTCCAGAACCAGAAAAATTAAAACCTGAATCAGAGGTGAAGCCGGAAAAAATCAAATTGACTTACCCGGGAGGTTCAAGAGATGCAGAGACTTTAATGGTAGACCCAATCTCGGGTGATATTTATATTATCTCGAAGCGTGATAAGAAAAATACTATTTATTGTCTTCCTGCTGCCCGATTTATAGACAAAGAAGCAGTTTTGGAAAGGGTAGGTGAACTGAATATTACAAGCTCAGTAGGCGGAGATATCTCTTCTGATGGAAATCAGATTCTGATCAAAACCTATCAAAATGTCTATTATTGGACAAAAAAATCTGGCGAATCTATCGTGCAAGCATTAATGCGAGAACCAACAATACTCCTTTATAATCCCGAGCCTCAAGGTGAGGCAATCGGATTTCAGCTAGATGGAAGCGCATATTATACCATCAGCGAAAAGCGTTTTGACATCAATCCTACACTTTATCGCTATGAAAGAAGAAATTAATAAGCAGACAAGTCCACATATTTTGATGGTTAGACCAGCTAATTTCGGGTTTAACCCTGAAACGGCTGAGAGCAATTTTTACCAACAAAAAGACGAGCGAAACACCAGTGTGATTCGTGAGCTGGCAAGAACCGAATTTGATGGTTTTGTAGCCTTGTTGAGAGATCAGGGTGTGAATGTTATCGTCATTGAGGATAGTGAGGAACCCGTGAAGACTGATGCTGTCTTCCCGAATAACTGGTTCAGTACCCATGCTGACGGCAAGCTACTTTTATACCCTATGTATTCACCCAATCGACGATTGGAGCGAAGAAAAGAGTTGATTGAAGAGTTGATGCGCCTCAATTTTAGAGTTGGGGAAATTATTGATTTGAGCTTTTTCGAGCGAGATGAACAATTTCTAGAAGGAACAGGAAGTATGGTGATGGATCATAAGTCGAAGCTTATTTATGCAGGTTGTTCTGAACGTACACATCCCTTGCCTTTGGATTATGTCGCAAAACTATTGGGTTATGAGGTGGTGGGTTTTAATGCTGTCCAAGAGATCGATAGTAAAATATCACCGATCTATCATACCAACGTGATGATGCATGTGGGGACAGATCTGGCGGTGATTTGCTTGGATAGTATTCCAAAAGCCAGTGAAAAATTGAAAGTGCAGCGGAAGCTCTCTGAATCAGGGAAGAAAATCGTCCCAATTATGGCTAAGCAGAAATTTAATTTTGCCGGAAATATGCTTGAGGTCAGTAATGATGGAGGAGAGAAATTCACAGTCATGTCTCAAGTAGCATTGGATTCGCTGAACGTTGGCCAGATTCAATTGATTGAAAAATATACTACCATCATTAGTCCGAATATTCCAACTATCGAAAAGCTTGGTGGAGGCTCGGCAAGATGTATGATGGCTGAGATTTTTTTACCGAAGGGCTGAGTTATTTACTACGGAGGATTTAAAAGTTTTTTTTGAACCATATAGTTCACATAAAGAACATAAGACTAAAGTTTATCGCCAGCGTGAGTGTATCCAATCACGATTTGCATTGATCGAATAAGGTTACCATTCATGGAGACACGGACGATGACGCAAACTAGTAGGTAATAGCGCTGAAGGCGCGATATATATCAGCCATGGGTGTTAGCCCATGGTTTGGATAGTTGAAGTTGATCCCGGGTTTTGGCAGGAGTGACGTCAATCGGGAGAATGAGGGTTCGCCAAAACGATTTGATGATAATTTTTAACCGATATTTCATGTCTTTTTCAAACAGCATAGTTACATAGCGAACAGTAGCTTAAAACCTATCGCCAACCTGAGCATATCCAATCACGATTTGCATTGATCAAATGAGGTTACCGTTCGTGAAAACAGGAACGGCGGCGGTCTTCACTCACGTTTTTCTTGATCTTGCTGTTCACCGTTCATGTCACCACGAACGGTGGCGTGTGTTGCAGAATATTACCGTTTCCTGGGGCGTACTTTAAATTCCCGTATAATTCCAAGGGGTGATTTTGTGAAGCTCTTCTTTGATGGCATCAGAAACCGCCAATCCTGAAATAAAGGTAGCAATCGATTCAGCTGTGATTTTGGTATTGGTTCGGGTGAGATCTTTCAGTGCTTCATAAGGCTTTGGAAATGCCTCTCTTCGTAAAATCGTCTGAATTGCTTCCGCTACTACCGCCCAGTTATCTTCCAGGTCTGCATGAATTGCTGCTTCGTTGAGTTCGAGTTTCCCAAGACCTTTCTTCAGCGATTCCAATGAAATCAACATATGTCCCAGCGGCACACCGATGATTCGGAGAACTGTGCTATCCGTCAGATCGCGCTGTAATCTGGAAATAGGAAGCTTGGCTGCTAAATGCTCCAACAAGGCATTAGCTATTCCAAGATTCCCTTCTGCATTTTCGAAGTCGATTGGATTGACTTTATGCGGCATGGCGGAAGAGCCAATTTCACCTTCCTTAATTTTCTGCTTGAAGTAACTCATCGACACATACTGCCAGACGTCTTTCGAAAGGTCTAGGAAAATCGTATTGATTCGCTTTAATCCATCAAAAATTGCTGCCATATTATCGTAATGCTCAATCTGAGTGGTTGGATAGCTTCTTTCCAATCCCAAGTAGTTGTCCACGAAATTGAAAGCAAATCCATTCCAATCAATAGTTGGATAAGCTACATGATGCGCATTCATATTCCCTGTGGCTCCACCAAACTTTGCGGAAAACGGAACTTGCTCCAGCAATTCCATCTGACCTTTGAGCCGAGCTACGAATACATTGATCTCTTTCCCTAGACGAGTAGGAGAGGCTGGTTGCCCGTGTGTTTTTGCCAGCATTGGAATGTCTTTCCAATCTTCAGCGAGATCATGCAAGATTCCCATCACTTCCTGGATGACTGGGAATAGTTCCTCATGAAGACCTGTCTTCAGCATCAATGGTGTTGCCGTATTGTTGATGTCCTGCGAGGTGAGACCAAAATGAATGAATTCTTTGAAAGCATCCAGTCCCAATGACTCAAATTTTTCTTTCAGGAAATATTCAACAGCTTTCACATCGTGATTAGTCACTTTTTCAGTGTCCTTGATCTGCTGTGCATCTTCCAGAGAAAAATCCGTTACCCAAGATCGAAGGGTAGGAAAAAGTGAATTATCAAACGCTTTGAGCTGAGGAAGCGGAAGCTCGCACAGTGCTGTGAAGTACTCCACTTCTATATGAACTCGATATTTGATCAAGGCAAACTCAGAAAAATAAGCGCGAAGTGGGGCAGTTTTGCCAGCGTATCGACCGTCTACAGAAGTGACTGCCGTCAAAGCATTTAATTCCATTTGATTGGTTCTATTAGTTATGGGATTTCAAAGTTAAATTTTTGAAGCTGAAACTTGGGAGAAAATTTATTAAATCACGGTTTTTAACCGGATTATTCCGAACTACCTTGGACTTCCAGTAGTTAAGAGTGTCAAATAATTAAGCTCAAGATCAATTATATCAGCTTGGGGGTTAATATTGCAAACGATTTAAAAAGATAAAGCGCAAATTCCGAATGTTCAATTTATTCAAGAAAAAGAAGGAGGAGGTAAAGATCAATTCATATTTACCACTGAAAGTGAGGGAGGTAGTCAAAGAAACAGCAGATACAGTAACCCTGTATTTTGAGCAACCGGAGCCGTTTTTAGAGTACAAGCCTGGACAGTTTTTGACATTGATTCTTGACTTTGAAGGCAAAGAACATCGTCGATCTTATAGTCTTTGTACATCGCCGTTTGTGGATCCCTATCCTGGAATCGCGGTGAAGCGAGTAGCGGGAGGATTATTTTCGAACTTTCTCAATGAAAAAATTTTCCCAGGGAAAACCATCAATATGTTGGCTCCGATGGGGAATTTTACTTCTGATTTTCATTCTAAAAATCGACGTCATTTTTTCTTGGTGGCTGGAGGAAGTGGAATCACCCCAATCATGGGGATTTTGAAATCTGTCTTGGTCAACGAGCCCAAGTCGAAAGTGACTCTGCTCTATTGCAGCCGAAATGAGGAGCAAATCATTTTCAACAAGCAATTAGAGACGTTGAGTGCTGCAAACCCAGGAAGACTGGAAGTTATCCATAATTTGAGCCAGCCTTCGGTCACTTGGACAGGATTAAGTGGCAGATTGACAAAAGAGACTATTCAGCCTTTAGTGGAAAAAGCACAAAAAGAAATCGATTTTGAAACCAAATTTTTCATCTGTGGTCCTGATGGAATTATGGATTCCACAGTAGAAGTGTTGGGTCAATTTGGTGTAGCCAAAGCTAACATCTATCGTGAAAGTTTCTATTCCGCAGCGGCAGATAAAGCACATGATGCTGCTGTGAGTGGTGATACTGGAATACTAACACGAGAAGTGACTATAGAGCTCGAAGGTGAGGAATATTTGATTACGGTATCGCCAGACAAAACCATTCTGGAATCTGGTCTTGCCCAAGATTTGAATATGCCCTATAGTTGCCAAAGCGGACTTTGTACCGCTTGTCGCGGTAAATTGATTAGTGGAGAAGTGAAAATGGATGAGGAAGACGGCTTAACTGAAAATGAAATTGCAGCGGGTTATATACTTTGCTGTGTCGCTCGACCGATGAGTAGTGATGTACGCCTGAGGATAGAGTAATCAGTCTTCATGGGCAGTTGTCAGTAGCTAACCTTTGAGGTCTTTTTTTGACCTCGAAGGTTTATTTATCGAGTCTCTGCCATAGCTAGTGGTATCGCAGCGCATTGAAAAATAAACTTAAAAAAATTGGAAGTATCAGAATTAAGAAAAATCTATAAAAGTACTGAGCTGTTAATTTTAGTTCTGATGGCTATTGTTTTACCAATTTTTGGGATGATTTATCTTTATCACAATTCAGGTAATCTCAATTGGGATCTTCCTGAAGTTCCAGCAATAGTAGAGGAGGGGTTAATAGGATTTGGAGTAGGACTTTTGCTTGTTCAGTTTTTGCTTTTCCGAAAGCGTATTAAATCCAGTTTTTTAACAGGAGAATTGATCCTTAAACTGAAATCGTATACCAATGCGACTAAAGAGCGATACATTCTCCTGTTCTTTATTTCTTTAATAAGTTCTGTTGGATTGCTGTTTTTCGAGAATGCTGTCTTCATTGTGATTTTTGCAGTCACATTAATTTTCTTCTCTGCGGGAAAGCCTACACCAGATCGAATCAGTAGGATTCTTAAACTTGACAAAGAGCAGAAGGAACAAATTCGCCTGGCCTCAAGGCCAGACTAACTTAAGGGGGGACAAGTGTCCGTTGAATGGTGTTTGATACTATAGGAGGCTATGTGAAGTTTCTTGGCTTACCTTATCATTCAATTGAATTGTCATTTCAATAATCAGGAATCACAAAAAAGTCTAATACTGTCTCCAGTTAGTAAGTTTAAATATTGATTTGCTTTAGGCAAGCTCAACCGGTCATTCCTCAGTTCAAGACTGAAGTCTTGAACCATATCCAAAGTAGGATTCAGACTGTAGCATATACCAGCTTGGTTTTTAGGATATGCATGGTACTTTAAATGAAACAGTCCAAATCTGAAGACTCGAACCAAATAAAAGTTTGAACCAGTTGATCATCAATTTTTTACCTTGTGGTTTTTTGCAAAACCTTGGAAAACATTGTACTTAAATATGCCGCAAAAAAAACGGCAAGTTGATTCAACTTACCGTTTTCGCCTGCTAGCGCTGGTGGTTTGTTAGTTTTCGATCGTAATATTTCCTGAAGAAATATTTCCCTTCACCCAAGAACCGGAACCATTGTCCATTTCCAAAGATTTGCCTGCACTGCTATTACCTACTTTGACATTACCTGAAGAGGCTTTTAGCGAAAAGTTATAGGCCTTCAAGTTGGAGGGGGTCTGAACTTTGAAAGACCCTGAGGTACCGTCGAAAGAAGTGTTGTCACCCAAGCCGGCATTCTCAGCTTTGATGTTTCCCGAGGTGAACTTCAGCGAACCTAAGGTTCCGATATTAGTCAGTCGGGCATTGCCGGAAGTCAAAGACACGCCAATTTCGCCTGCTATATTTTCAGCTCCCAGCGAGCCACTGGTTGATTTGTATCGCACGTCGCCACTTACATCTTTAATGTCTGCGCTTCCGCTCGTGACCCCTGCAATGACATTGCCTTTTATTCCGTCGATTTTCAAAGAGCCAGAAGAGGCTTGTATGTCTAGATCCCCTTCAATGGCGGAAGCGCTGATTCTTCCTGAGGAAACTTTCAATACTGTTTTTTTACTGGAGACGTTAGTTACTTTAAGTGAACCTGAGCTATTCCGAAGTTGAAGCGCAACGGCTTTTGGACCGGTGATTTTGATGTAGCCTTTGCTCTTATTGTTCATTGAGCTGTTATTGCTGCTACGCTCATAAGAGATTTTCAGCACGTCACCAAGCGTCACAAATACGATATCCTGATTCGATTCATTGGACTCAAGATAGGCCTCCACATTCACCTCGGTTCCTGAGCCGCCCTCATAGGTCACATCCAGCCAGCCACCATTGACCTCGACTGTTTTGATATTGGAGTAGGATTTTTTTGCATCGACGATGACATTCTGAGCATTGGAGATACTGGCAATAACTAGCAGACTCAGCCCCAGAGTTATGATTTTAGTCAAGTTTTTCATGGTAGATTTTATTTATTTAAAGATTAGGCCGAAGCTGATTGCATTGAGTTCTGGGCCTTTGCCGGCCTCGAATACATCATTTAAGTCATAATTGAAGAACATATTGAAATCCGCAATCCCGATTTCCACTCTTCCTCCGTATCGGAAGTTGTTGGCGTACATATTTGACTTTTCGTAGACTTTTTGCTTGTCTCCATTGACATCATCGTATACGAATTTGCCACGACCACCCAATCGAATGCCGGCGTAGCCACCGACACCGAGTCGAAGTTTCCCATTATTAGTCAAGAATGTAGGTACCAAAGTGAGGTTGGCGTAGGAAGCAGAGATTTTTGACTTCGTACCATTACCCTCCATAAATTCTTCAAAAGTAATTCCTTCCGGGTTTTTCACTGCGATCAGATCAGTATTTTCCAATTTGAAATTGTACCAGCTAACTCCAAGTCCTGTTTTCAAATGGAAATTTTTAGAGGCTTCGTAAGTACCTGTCATATTCAGATTGACATTCCAAGAGCCCCAAGGTTTTATTTGAGGTTCATTATCTGTCGGTGTCCAGAGGTTCAATCCAAGATCTACTTCCAAGTTGGAGGAGAACTTAGATAGCTTTTCGCTTGACTGGTACTTATTGTAATCCTCTGATTCCATCTCAAATGAGGAGGTTCCATCCTCATATTTCTCATAGTTCCAAGTTTTGCCAAACATGGTATAAATCCTTTTTTTCTCCACTTTGACACTGTCTGTTTCCTGTGCCATGACTCCCTGAAAACTGAGCAGAAAGAGGCCGGCGATAAGCGGTAAAATTTTCATGATAGTTGGTTTTAATTAGCTGTTAAAAAAAGAGTTTAATTCTCTATGGGATTAAAATACTATTCCAAATGTGATTGGATTCAAGGCTGGACCTTGTCCTTCTTGAAAGAGTTCATTCAAGTCATAAGTAGAGAAGAATGTCACCCGACCTACACCGACTTCTCCACGAAGTCCGTAGCGGAAGTTTTGTAGATAAAGCCCAGTGTTTTGCTTGTCTTTTCTGCGGCCTGAGCCTCCCAACTCTTCATAGACATACTTTGATTGACCGCCAAGTCGGTAGCCTAGATAAGGTCCAACTGCTACACGAAGTCCATTTCCTCCATTGTCATTCATCTTCCCAAAGTCTAACTCAAGCATGGTCATGGCAGTGATGTAGGAAGCAGAAATCTTGCTTTTGAAGCCATCTACATCATTTCGCTGCAAAAACTCAATCTGATCATCACCCCTGACAGCTTGGAAATCCCGGTTTTCAAATTTGAAATTGTAGAACTGAAAGCCAATTCCGAAATTCCAATAAACGCCTTTGGAAATTCGCTGTGCAGCCATCCAGTTGAGGCCTACATTCCAGCTTCCCCAGCCTTTTACCGCATACGGATTATCGGATGATGGAATTCCGCTAGCTGCATCCAGGTAGTTACTCACACCAAGATCTACGTTGAAAAATGTACGAAATGGTGGATCAGCTTTTTTCTTTAACCCCGATTCGATTTTGACTTTGGTATTTAGGCCACTTTCATCTACGAGTACACGAATTCCTCCAATTTGAACCTCAGTTTCCATTCCATTTTCATTCACTCGGACGATATCCTTAGATGTACCGTCTTTTTTCTGAATCTGTACGATGGTCAGCTCGCCATTGTCGCCGTTTTGCTTCAGGTCAAGTTCCCGAATGATCTCATTGATGTTCATTGACTTTAATTTTTCAAAGTCTTCCTTGTTGTTGATGATGATGACCACTTTCCCGGATTTCCCGAATTCCACGATTACCGAGTCGGAATTTATTTTGTGGTCAAGTATTGGTAGATTACTGAATGCAAATCCGATTTGTACGATGGCCATTAGGCAGAACAATAGCAGGTATTTTTTCATGATTTATTCAAATTATACTGGTGGGGTAAGCTTGGTTTAGGGCTTTTGAGCCGCTTTTTCTTTTCTAGTGAGCAAGGTGGTAAAGAGGTTGTTTTTTGCATCCTGCAGGTCTGCAAAGCCCTGATCTACTTTTCCGAGTAATCCTTCGACTTTTTCTACTTTTTTGCTGATCCCTTCGATCAGTGACTTATCTTCTTTTATTCCATTGGAGTAGATTTTGACACGATAGGCTTGTTCTTCTATTTGAGGCTTTTCAATCACCTCTGCTACAGTCTGATTGACTTGGAAAGTTGGAAGTGCCAAAGCTGGCAGTTCAAGTTTTTCCACAGTAGTTGTAAGGACTACTTCCCGGTTCGGATTCTTCACTTCAGACTTACCTGCTGCTACCGCGACCAAGCTGCGAACTGGCGGATTAACCTTATTGGAAGCAGGTTTCTGGGTAGTTGAATTTGTTGATTTAGTCTTTTTTCCTTGTTGGGTAGTAATTTTTTCTTCAGGTTGAGTTTGGATTTCCTGAATAGCTACGCTTGAATTTTCTTCAGTTTGTTCGATTACTTCTTCGATCTGATTTCCGGTTGTGGCAGCTAATGTTGGTTCTACGGTTGCATCAGAAGAAAGGGTAAAAGCAAAATATCCTGCTACGAAGACTGCTGCAACAGATGCTGCTACTGACCACCAGATGAAAGGAGTCTGTATTTTCTCTTGTTGAGGAAGCTGACTTTCCAGCCGCTCCCAAGCTAGTTCACTTGGTTTGATACTGTCCTGGATAAGTTTTTCTTTGAAAAACTTATCCAGATTAATATTTTTATTAGCCATTGATTGTCGTTTTAGTAATAGTTTGACTGGCAATTTTTTCTTTCAAGGTATTTCTTGCCCGATTGAGTTGAGACTTGGAAGTACTCACTGTGATTCCGAGTAGATCGGCAATTTCTTGGTGAGAGTACCCTTCAATTGCGAAGAGGTTGAATACAGTCCGATATCCTACCGGAAGGCTTTCGACCATTTCTCTTAAATCTGCTACTTCAAGCTGATTGAGTTCGTAGGAATGATCTTTAAAGTCAGTTTCATTTTGCACATTAATCTCCATCATCAGATGACGATGACTTCTCAGCGTCATCAGTGCCTGTGTGACGATGATCCGCTTCATCCAACCTTCGAAACTGCCTGAAGCTTGATACTGTGACAGCTTATCAAAAATCTTCATGAAAGCCTCGATCATCACATCTTCTGCGTGTTCCCGATCTTTTAAATATCGGATGCAGATCGCTAGAAATTTCCCCGAGTAAGTGTCATACAGGTGCCGCTGTGCAGCCCGTTCGCCCCGAAGGCAACCCTGTATTAAGCCTGACTCTGTTGAAAAATTAGTTCTGCTGAACATTAGTTGTTGTTTTCAATTAAGTAGATGCAAGGCTTGAAAAAATGGTTGCACGGGAAGTGAAAAAAAGTTAAAATATTTTGGGAGTATTTATCTAATTGGAGTGTAATCAGTTAAAAATCAATGGATATGTGCTGAAAAAAATGATTTCCTTTTAAAAATAAGCTTTGTAATTAATCACCAGATTCCGCTTTACCCATTCTCCTTTTTTGATAATAAGGGGTTCAATGTTTCCATTTCCATCAAAGCTATTGGCAAATAAGCCTTCCTCTTCTACGGTAAATAGGGAATATTTCCCAGGAGGAAGGAACAGTGAATAGTCTCCGTTTTCATCACTGGTCACTTCAGTGATGGGATCGCCAGCTATAGCCTGGAATAGTCCATCCTCTAGCCTAGCGTCTGCCATATTTACAAGTGAGTAAACTTTAATCACTCGCACTACTGGCTTGCCTTTGGTCCGCTCAGTAGGATTCGATTTTTGATCATCTGATATGATGGTTGGCATTTGATTTCCTTCCAACCAAGTTACTTTTCCACTTATACCTTGATCTTCAGTTTTCATTGCTTTGCATTGAGTGAGTAATAATAATAGAACCGAAAAGGTCGAGAGTAGGGTATAGGTGGAAGATAGATTGATTTTCATATGTTGTCGAAAAGTATCACTGATTCTAGCTGATTTGGAATTATTGTGTTCCATCCTAATTCTTCATGGAGCTTTTGGGCCAATATAGCAGAGGCTCTCTCTTCTCCGTGAATCACAAATGCAAGTTTCGGTTTCTCAGTAAATCCTTCAGCCCATTCCATAAGTTCATCTTGATCTGCATGGGCAGAAAGCCCGTCTATACTATAGATTTTAGCTTTTACCTGGACAGCATTTCCATAAATCTGAATTTGAGGCTCACCGTCTACCAATCGTCTACCTCGAGTTCCTTCAGCTTGGTATCCTACAAAAATCACCCCATTTTGTTTGTATGGCAAACGATTATACAAGTGATGAACCACTCGGCCTCCGGTCGCCATGCCACTTGCAGAGAGAATAATGGCATTTCCTCTGTATTCATTTAGAGATTTGGATTGCTCTTGGCTTTGGTAATAATGAAGCTGAGAATGTTTAAAAGGATTATGATCTGGTTCATCCAAAACAGCACTTAATTTATGATCCTTATAGAAATCCTGATACAGTCTAGTCGTATTGATAGCCATAGGGGAATCTAGGAAAATCGGCACTTTTGGAATTTTTCCTTTCTCCATGAGCCGGAATAAATAATACATCACCAACTGTGTCCTACCTACAGAAGATGCTGGGATAATTACCAGTCCACCCCGATCAAATGTGTCTAAAATTGCTGATTCCAGTGCTTCGGATGGTCTTACAGATGGTTGAATTCGATCGCCATAGGTAGATTCTATCCATATGACATCGGCTTTTGGGATCAGCGTAGGAGGAAATAGGATCGGATCATGGGACTTTCCTAAATCTCCTGAGAAAACCAGTGTTTTGGTCTGAGAGTCTCCTTTTATTTTAATCTTAACTATGGATGCACCCAAAATATGGCCAGCATGGTAAAAAGTAACTTCTACGGAATCATGAATGGAAAAAGATTTGCCAAATGGCTTTGGCACAAGCATTGGGAAAACCGCCTCGGCATCTTCCTGAGTATATAGTGGCTGAGGGTCATCATGACGAGAATAGCCTTTCTTTTTGGCATACTCGGCTTCTTCTACCTGTAATTTTCCGGAATCCAATAAAAGTATTTTAGCCAACTCAGCAGATGCTTCGGTACAATAGATCGGACCTTTGAATCCTTTTTTCACGATTCGCGGCAGGCTGCCTATATGATCCAAGTGGGCATGAGTCAATATAATTGCTTCCATTTCGCCAAGAGGCATAGGGAATTTGTCCCAATTCCTCTCTCGCAGATTGCGCCGCCCTTGGAATAAACCACAATCCACAAGGAATTCAAATTCCCCTAGATCAATCAAATAGCGGGATCCTGTTACGGATCCAGCACCTCCCAAAAATTTTACCCTTACATCCATACTGGTTAATTTGATTTAGAAGGTACAAAAAAAAGCACCTGACTGGGTGCTTTTGGTTACAGAATAACGGCAGTGGGATCTTTGTACCTAACTCTACTTAGACTGTCGCGTGTTTGTTTGGACATTTCGCTGGAGTCAGAGATCACAATTTCTTCATCTGACTCTTGCTCGGACTTTTCATCTTCGCAGGTAAGGCAGACAAGTCCCTTCTGATTGAAAGTCCATACGGTATTAGGAGAAAGATCTGAGGATCGGTATCCATTTCGATAGATGGTGTTCCGTAATACTTCCAGCAGTGAACGCTCCATGATAAAAGGCTTTTCGTAAGGAATACTCAGGATCAAATTGAGTTTCTGATCCCGAAAGGTATCAATTGAACTGATGTCAAAACCTTCATCAAAGGTTACAATCGAATCCAGTAGGTCATATCTGTAAGTGATCACCTTGGCGTTATTCATCGCCTCTGCTTTGGTTCTTCCTCTGGAGAAATATTCCTGCTTTAAGGTCACTAAGCTGTCAGACGTACCTTCAATTTTTAAGTTCACCTGATTGAAACTCGATTCTTCTCCGATCGGATTGAGTTGAAGGACCATTGTTCTCCCTAGTATCGGAATGACCTCTTCGGTCTTAAACTGATTCTCTTCTTTGAATTGCACCACTATTTTTGGAATCTGAAATGCGGAAATACCAACACATAGCAACCACAGCCCTAAAGCTACGAGCCCGAATCGACCGCCTATCAAGTTCTTCTGTACTAACACACTAAGTCCAAGAAGGATGATAATGATTCCTGGGATGATCATCAGGAATGAAGCAGCTATTATAAGCCACACCGGTACTAAGTTGCTGAAGAGCTCAAAAGGAAACTGAGACATCAAGATTACAAAATCATCATTGGTGAAAAAGCCGATGTAAACAAACAGACCGATAACCGGCGTGATGGTACATACTAGACCAATCAAAAAGACGATCAATCCAAAGATCACTCGAATGACAGTTAAGAAAAATTCACCTAATGGTCCCAGCGCACTTCCTATTGCTTCGATTACCTGACCCAATATCCGGAAGGGAGTCAAAAGAATCGTCTTAGTCCGGGATTCTGGTATGGAAGGGCTAGGATTACGATTCTCCTTAAGGGTTGAATCAATATTATCCAGCGTGATTTCTCCTCCTTTCATTCTGATTCGCTCGGTAATCGAACTCGCCACAGGTGTGATAATCCAAAGGATCAGATAAATTAATATTCCTGACCCTCCAGCTACAATCAATAGGACGAAAGCCAAACGGACATAAAGCACTTCAAAATTGAAATAGGCTGAAAGTCCACTCGAAACCCCACCAAGGACTTTATCATCTGGATTCCGATAGAGTTTTTTGATGTTTTTGTCCTCTGCAAGGTCATAAGAAACCGGTAAAATGACCCAAAGTACGATGTAGGCAATTGCAGCAAAAATCCCAAAGCTTAGACTTAAGGTGAAACTATCAAAAGGAAAAATATCAAATGACCCAAAGTTGAGCTTAAAATTACCGCTGAACAGGAGGAGGATCGCTATCAAACGAGTCCAAAGCGGATCGATGGCAAAATAATGTGCAAATCCAGCACATACGCCTCCCAGTATTTTCTTGTTTTCCAGTCTGACGAGTTTTTTGTAACCGCCCGATTCTGCATTGGGAGGGGTCACGTATTTATAAGGATCTTCCTCCTTTTCTTCAGCATCCAAATCAATTTTTCCTTCGGATTTTTCCTGCTCGCCAGCTACAAAATCAGCTATAGTTCCCATTTTTTCAACGAGTTTCTCTACGTTTTCAGCAGTGATTACTTGTTTGTTATTTTTCAGGTTGCTGAGGAAAATCTCTGCAATCCGATTTTCAATATCCGAGATGATCTCCTGGTTATCCGAATAGGAAGAAAAGTGGGTGTTGATTGCATCCAGATATTTCCTAAGGCTATCATATCCGTCTTCTTCGATGTGGAAGAGAATTCCACTGATGTTGATGCTTATCGTCTTTTTCATGTGTATATCAATTTAGATTCGAGCGCAAGTACCTCGCTATTTGGTACTTCTGGAGAGCGCTTTGCAGCATTCGATTTTTTAGATTCAAGTCATTTAGTTTAAAAACCGGGCAAGATGATAAACCTGTTTTCCAGACAGGAAGATCAGGCTTTACCAGAGCGAGCTGATTTTCAATTCGAAAATGATTATGTATTGTTTTTATCCATCATCAGCACCCGAGTTAATAGGGAAGTTTAGTCGAGATGTCAGCTGAAACAGTATCACCACTTGACTGTCCATAAGTGACCACGTCTTTAATTATTTTGCCGTCATAAATTATTTTTGCTGCTATCTTATCATTTACTGTGTTAGCCTTGATTGATATGGAAACAGAATCTCCTTCTTTCCCATTAAAGGATGTGGTCCAATAATTTGAAGTGATTGTCTCGTGGATATATTCTCCATTTCCACCTAAATAAAAAATGTCACTATTTTCATTTTCTGTGGTGACCTCATAGGTGACGGTTGGATCAGTAGCCTCATTTTTACAGGACGCCACCGTAGAAGAAATAATTAGGGAGGCTATGATTAAGAGATATTTTTTTTTCATACTGTTAACTATTTTCTGTTTCTATTTTTTTGGTGTCTGGTTTCCATTGTAATTTCGCGAGGACTAGTATACTAGTAACTAATTTGTAGTGATGGCTATGGTAGACTTGACCAATGCGGACCAAGTCTCTGAGAGGCTTGCTTTAAATTCCTTACCCGATTCAGTGATTGAATAATATTTCCTCGGTGGTCCTGATTCTGATTCCACCCAGCGATATTCTGCCAGTCCAGCTGTTTTGAGGCGATTGAGAAGCGGATACAGTGTTCCTTCCACTACGATCATCTGAGCCTGGGTGAGCTCTTCGATTAAGTCTGAGGTGTAAACTTCGCCTCTGGAGATGATATGCAAAACGCAAAACTCGAGTAGACCTTTGCGCATTTGAATCTGTGTGTTGGCTACATTCATTTTGAGGTAATTAAATTTTCTTTTTTGACAGGAAATTGAATTCCTTTCGAGAGCTATAAAAGAAAAATGATACCAACTCTTTTTCAGACTACTGTGTATAACCTAATTCCTTGCTACAACCAGTCATTTTGGGACAATTGGGAAAGAGAAAAATAGCTTGATTTGCTTTAAAGCCTGTTTTTTAGAAAAGGTATCAAGTTGAGTTTATTTTTCTCGTCTAGGTAGATTCCTTGACTCCGGCTATAAAAATGTTAAAATGTGTACGATGGAATGTACGAAAGTGTACAGATGCCTTGGCGAGAGGCAAGATTTTTAGTCTTGATTTATGTAAGTGGTGGATTTTGATTTATTTTGGAAAGTGAAACAGGGAATTTTGGGAAAAAGAACGCTTTTTATTCTAGTAAGCTTTTTCAGCTTAGGGCTATCAGATGGCTACGCTCAGGACATAACCCCCAAATATTCCAATGAATTTCTGAGTATTGGGGTTGGTGCTCGCGCACTGGGAATGGGAGGTGCCCAAGTGTCAGCCGCTCGAGATGTGACTGCAGCTTATTGGAATCCCGCAGCATTGATGGGAATTAAGCATAAATATGATTTCAGTTTGATGCATGCGGAGTATTTCGCCGGTATTGCTCAATATGATTATTTGGCTTTCTCTACCCCGATCAAGTCGGATAGTCAAGTGGCTGTATCACTCATTCGATTTGGAGTCGATGATATTCCGGATACACGCTTTCTCTATGATGCCAATGGCGCATTGAATTATAATAATATCCAATTCTTCAACGCGGCTGATTATGCCTTGCTTTTAAGCTATGCACGTGATTTATCAGATCATTTTAAAGTAGGGATGAATGCCAAAGTTATTCATCGGAATGTTGGAAAATTTGCACAAGCCTGGGGATTTGGATTGGATCTAGGCGGGATTTATATTAAAAATAGATTAACGGTGGGCCTGATGGTTCGTGATATTACGACCACATTCAATGCCTGGTCACACAATTCGGAGCTTGTTCGGGATATCTATTCTCAGACAAATAATGAAGTTCCGATCAATTCAGTTGAGCTGACTTTGCCTCGGGCCATTTCAAGCATTTCCTACCAATGGAAAATAGGAAGCGATTTTGGTTTACTGACTGCTTTGGATTTGGATATGACATTTGATGGCAATCGAAATACGGTTGTCAGTACGAAATTGATCAGCATCGACCTGCGCTTTGGATTGGAGGTAAGTTTCCAAAAACTAGCATTTTTAAGAGCTGGTGTCGGTAATTTTCAATACATAAAGGATTTTGATGGCAACGAAAGTCTTAATTTTCAGCCCAGCATGGGAATTGGCGTATTTCTAAGTGAGCGATTTCAGATTGATTATGCCTTATCGGATATTGGCAATGTATCGGAGACTCCGTATTCACATGTGTTCAGTGTTCGAGTTAGTTTGGAGCGATTGGCTCCGGATTTTAGGAAATTTAAATACGGAGAAAATTGATGAAGTCCAAAGTCATCTTAATTGTAAGTTTCTTGGTTTTCTTTACTTCAATGGTTTTTGCGCAGCAAGTTCCCTGGTATTCCTATGATCAGACCTATTATAAAATCTCGACTTCGGCAGACGGAATCCATCGAATTTCAGCTCAGGCACTTAGCAGTTCAGGTGTTGCCATTTCAACGTTGGATCCAGTAGCGCTTCGCTTATTTCATCGTGGAAAAGAAATAGCAATCCATATACAGGGAGGGGATGATGGGAGTTTTGATTCAGGAGATCACATAGACTTCTTTGGGCTTCGCAATGATGCGACCTTGGATCGATTGCTTTATTCTGAATTTGATTCTATTCCCAATCCCTATTTCAATACTCATTCTGATACCACAGCATTTTTCCTTAGTGTAGCTCCGGGACAATTGGGCAAAAGAATGATCCAACGGACTGCTCCTGAGGCATCTATTCCCTTGGTAAATCAATATCAGAGCGAAAAGCTTCAGGTATTTTCAGAACAATATTCCCTTGGAAAAGGCTATGCTTTTGAATTCCGATTGTCTAAATATGACGTAGGTCAAGGATGGGTCAGTTCGGTCATTACCAAGGGAAATACCAGGCAATTGATTTTTCCAAGTGTAGGAACAGTCCCACGTTCAGGCATTGCCAAATTAGAAATTGGATTGGTGGGTAGATCTGGTAATAATCATTTGACTCGAATCTTGGCTGGAAGGACGGCTGCAACTCAGCGAGTGGTGGGATCGTTCTCTTATCAGTTTTTCAACTATCCATCCCTAGCGCTCAACCTTCAGATGAGCGACTTTAATCCTGATGGAAGTAGTGTCATCGGAATCCAATCTGCTGGGCCCGATGCTACTGACAACGTCTCAGTGGCCTATGCGAAGCTGATTTTTTTGAAAAATGTAGGCTCAGGAGATTTTGACTCTGAGCTTTTCATATTACCTCCGGGCAATCAACAGATTCAGCTGAATTCAATAAGCGGCAATTATTTGGGATTCAATCTTAGAAATCCAGAGAATCCAGAGCGCATTCAATTTACCAATACTAGCCAGTCGACATCATTCCGGGCAGCTGTTGTTTCTGATACCAGTCGAATCTGGATTCAGCGTGAAGAGAAAGTAACTCCTGTAACTAAAATGGATCCAGTGCGATTTAGGAATTTGCTAGCTCAACCGGCGAATTACATCATCGTAAGTCATCGTGAATTAGAGAGACCCTCCAAGCAATATCCTAATCCCGTGACAACCTATGCAAGCCATCGCTCCTCACCGGCAGGTGGTGGATTTGATACGTTGGTGGTGCGGGTAGAAGATCTGTATAATCAGTTTGCATATGGAGAAAAATCTCCGCTGGGGATTTTTGAATTTTTAAAGGCCTATTATCCAATTCATAAGCCTACTCACTTGTTGCTTTCCGGTAGGTCCCTTGCGATTTATGCCGCGGGAAGGCTTGGTGGGGTAACCTATTTTTATCGTAATAATCAAGCTGCATTCAATTTTCAAGATCTGATTCCAGTTGGAGGTTATCCATTCTCAGACAATGTCTATGCCTTGAATTTGGATCCGGCAAATCCGAATACTCCTGGAATAGCCATAGGAAGAATTCCAGCACGAAATTCCCAGCAGCTGTCAGATTACCTGGATAAAGTGATCGAGAAGGATTTGGTCGCTGTGTCGGCGCCCTGGCAAAAAGAATTAATTCACCTCAGTGGCGGAATTTCTGAATTTGAATTGGAGCGTTATTTTTCATGGTTAAATAGTTTTAAAAGCATAGCAGAGGGACCATTTCTAGGCGGAAATGTAAAGACCTACCGAAAGCGCTCCAACTCCTCAGTTGAGGTAATTGACATTGCAGGCGATCTCAATAAAGGGAAATCTTTGGTGACCTTTTTTGGTCATGGAGCTCCGACCATTATTGATATCGAGATCGGATTCGCATCGGATCCTACGTTGAATTATCAGAATCGAGGGAAGTACCCTGTTATGCTTTTCAATGGCTGTGACTATGGAAGTGCGTTTGGGTCTAGCTATACACAGGGGGAAGATTGGGTGATGACACCTCAAAAAGGAGCAGTAGCTGTATTAGCGAACTCTTCGATCGGTGTGGATGTATATTTGAGACGGTACTCAGAGGCCTTTTATCAGGCTGCATTTGCAGATAGCTCATTAATCTATCGTACGCTCGGCGAAGTCAAAATGGAGGCAGAGAAAAACTATATTCAACGCTATGGTTTGTCGCCATTAAACGTGTCTCATATGGAACAGATGATCAACTTTGGTGATCCAGGGATTCGAATGTTTCCAGCAAATAAAGCTGATTATAGCTTGAATGCAGTCGAGGCATCCTTGACCAGTTTTGATGAAAATGATCCGCTCACTGTACTTTCGGATAGTTTAAAATTGAGTTTTGTTATTCGGAATATTGGGCGGGTAGATCAGGATTCGATCGATTTTAAAATTAGTCGACAACTTCCCAATGGGACCTCCATTCCATTTCCAGTGGTGAATATTCCATCAATTTCCCGCGCTGACACCATCGTATTTTCTATCCCAAACACAGAACTGGCATCCGCGGGTGAAAATCTTTTTTTCATCGAAGTGAATTCTGCCAAAAATGTCGATGAATTAACCTTTGCCAATAATTCAATTACTGTTTCCAAGTTTATTCCGCGCAGTGGTCCGATTAATTTAAGTCCGGTTGACTTTGGGATTGCATCATCCACCACAGTGTCACTGGTAACTCAGACTCCTCTGAGAACTACAGCGGAGCGAACCTTGATTCTTCAACTCGATAGTGCGGCGAACTTCACATCGTCTTTTCGTAAAGAAATTCGAATAACCACACGTGGCCTTGCCGAATGGCCTGTCACACTTCCATCAAGTACCGATAGCTTGACCCTGTATTGGAGGTCACGATTTCAGGATGTAAACCCCGGAGAGACTGATGCCTGGTCTAATTCCTCGTTTTCGTACATACCCGCTGGGCCAAATGGCTGGACGCAGCGGACTGCAGCCCAGTTGGAAAAAGGTCAGTTGACTAATCTGGAGTTCAACGCTACTGAAAAGTCTTGGAACTACCTGGAGCAAAAATTAAAGTTTGAGGTATTCACCATTGGAGACGCAGTGGATTCACTCTCTTTCCGCAACACCCAGTTTTACTTGAATCAGATTCCCCAGATTATTGATAATGTAAACAATGCCAATAGTCGGCTCTGCCCAAATGGCTCTCTGGGACTGGTAGCCTTTGACCAAAAAACGCTAATGCCATACTTAGCGATTCCAGTACCTGGTTTTGATATTCTGGATTCTAGAGCTTGTGGACGAGTGCCTCAGATGATTCAAAGTATCCAAAATGCCGGGATTACCGTTCCGGGGCAGACGCTGTTGTTGGATTACGTGAAAAATGTAAAACCGGGAGATTATGTAGTCATTTTCTCTGTGGGCAAAGTAACCTTCGAGGCTTGGCCAGACATTGCTATTGCCAAGCTAAAAGAATTTGGCGCAAATGAAACGGTACTTCGTTCATTGAAAAATGGAGATCCGTATATTCTCTATGGTCGAAAAGGGATGAAATCAGGTGATGCCATTGAGATCATCGGGACCAAGAATCTCGAAGTGCCGGCGAATAAGCAGACACTTTCCTTCGATACAGACTTAGTTGGATACATGACCAAAGGGACAATTATCACGCCGCTAGTGGGACCTGCTGCTAATTGGGAGCGATTTTTTCAGCAGGTAAATGCACGAGATTGGATCGATGAGGAGCTGACTGGTTTTGATATTTTAGGTGTTAAAGAAGATGGAGAAGAGGTGACTCTAATTCCTTCCGTCCGAGATTTAGAAATTGATCTTTCCTTTATTGACTCAAATACTTACCCTTACCTACGTCTGAAATACGATATGAATGATGTGAATTCTACCGCTCCAGCCCAGCTAGCTAGATGGCAAGTCAACTACAGCGGAGTGCCAGAAGGAGCATTGACACTTACATCTGCAAAGGATCAGGTAAGTCTTATGGAGGGTGAAACTGGACGGTTGGAACTTCAATTTAAGAATGTCTCGCGCTATAACTTTCTTGATTCTATCCAGGTAAATTGGACATCCACCAACACAAGTAGTAAAAAGGTGGAGAATTTTATCAAGAAATTTCCAGCTTTGAAAGCTGGAGAGGCCTTTGAATTTACTTTAGAGTTTAATTCTGAGGGAAAGGCTGGAGCAAACGAGATCTCTGTATTTGCAAACCCTAGAATCCAACAAGAGCAGACTTTCCGAAATAATCAGGCTGATTTGGGTCCCTACTTCTTGGTAGAAGGAGATAATACTACTTCTCTTTTAGACGTGAATTTTGACGGGATCTACATTATGGATGGCGATATTGTCTCTCCGAATGTGATGATTACAGCACTCTTGAAGAATAATCAAACGTTGCTTCACAAAAAAGATACACTTGGTATGGAGCTTTTTTTGAAGCAAAATTGTGAAAGCTGTCAATATTCCAGAGTGAATTTCTCCAATCCAAATTTGACATGGACTCCCGCATCTGAGGAAACTGACTTTAAAGTTTCCCTTATCCCGGGGCCTTTGGAAGATGGGATATACACGCTTCGAGTTACGAATGAGGACTCACTGGAACCTTATGAAATTAAATTTGAGGTGATCAATGAATCTCAAATCACCAATTTCTATCCTTACCCCAATCCTTTCAGTACGAGCGTGAGATTTGTGTTCACAGTGACCGGAATGGAAGTGCCCGATGAAATCAAGATTCAGATTATGACCGTGACCGGAAAAGTGGTTCGGGAAATTCTGCAAAATGAACTCGGACCGATCCGAATCGGAAACAATCTCACCGAATATGCTTGGGATGCTCGAGATGAGTTTGGTGATCAACTGGCAAATGGCGTTTACATCTATCGCGTATTGATTAGAAAAAATGGCCAATTCATGGAACATCGACCAACTGCAGGAGATAAGGCCTTCAAAAAAGGCTATGGGAAGATGTATCTTTTGAGGTAATCAGCCTTGGGTCAGGATTATTTTTTCAGGTACTTATAAATTCCCAATCCTCCAAAAATCAATAAAATAGCTCCGATCCCCCACTGTAGTGGTGAATTCATAGACTTTTGTGCAAGCAAAAATGAACTGGCTAGAACTCCTGTACTGAATGACAGTAGTGTTCTCGGAAGCATTCCGGGAATGCCGTAGACCAAAACTTTGCGAAGCGAAATATGCATCGAAGCAAAAATGAAACTGGAAACAGCAAAAGGAATGATTGGACTGATCCGTACAAAGAAAACCAATGATCCTTCCTTTGACTTTCGTGATTCTAGCTCAGTTTTTAAATTGGGATTTTTAGCGTATAAGATTTCGAGAAGACCAGTATTGATGCTTCTTCCAAAAAAGTAACCAATTACAGAAGCCACAGAGTAAGCGATAATCAGAAAAGGCAGTCCTATCCAACTTAAAAAGAAACCAGAAGCTAAGGAAGTCAGTGTGGTTGGGAGTAATGCAAAACCCATCAATAAGGCTGCAAGCAAAGTATAACTAGTGAAATCGATAGCTGAATTCAATTCCCAGGAGCTGATTAGCTCATAATTTAAGATTAACAATGTTGACCCCAGAATTGGCATCAGACCTACCCAAAGCCACGCTAAGACGCTACTAAGTCTCATAGCGAAGTAACTACGGATTACTTTGAAAATACTACTATTTTTTGTCATCTTTGATAATCGGTGAACTCGAATTGATTTCAAGTGTAAGTATAGCAGGATTCGCTTAAGCATTACCTTACAAAGCTGATCTGAGGAACTCTTTACTAATCAGAAACTCATTTACAATGAAATTTGGAACAAAAGCTATTCACGCTGGCGTAGAACCTGATCCTACCACAGGAGCCATTATGACTCCAATTTATCAGACTTCAACTTACGTGCAGCCCTCTTTTGGTGAACACAAAGGTTACGAATATTCGAGAACACACAACCCTACTCGCACAGCTCTACAGAACAATTTGGCAGCCTTGGAGAATGGAAAGCATGGTATTTGTTTTTCCTCAGGATTAGCTGCGATCGATGCGGTGGTAAAGCTCTTCAATCCGGGTGATGAAATCATCAGCACCAATGATCTTTATGGAGGTTCTTACCGACTTTTTACTAAAGTATTTCAACGCTATGGTATCAAGTTCCAGTTTGTATCGATGAAAGATACCAAGGAAGTCGAAGCTAAAATCAATGCGAATACCAAAATGATCTGGGTGGAAACTCCCACAAATCCGATGATGAATATCATCGATCTCAAAGCGATGGCTGTGGTAAGCAAAGCCAATAACTTGATTCTTGCAGTTGACAACACATTCGCGTCTCCTTATTTACAGAACCCTATTGACTTTGGAGCTGATATCGTGATGCATTCCGTGACCAAGTATCTAGGAGGTCACTCTGATGTAGTGATGGGTGCATTGGTCGTGAATGACGATGAGCTTGCATCTCAATTGGAATTTATTCAGAATGCTTGTGGTGCTATTCCTGGACCTCAAGACTGTTTCTTGGTTCTCAGGGGTATTAAGACGCTTCATCTTCGTATGGAGCGTCATTCTCAGAACGGAAAGACGATTGCAGCTTTTCTCAAAAATCATCCAAAAATCGAGAAAGTATACTGGCCAGGATTTGAAGATCATCCTAATCACGAAGTAGCTAGAAGCCAAATGCGGGATTTTGGAGGGATGATTTCGTTTTCTTTGAAGGGTAACAGATTCGAGGATGCAAAAAAAGTGATGGAGAGTTTCTCCATTTTTGCATTGGCAGAATCACTCGGTGGAGTAGAGTCCCTTTGTGGGCACCCTGCCACTATGACACATGCGAGTATTCCGAAAGCGGAGCGTGAAAAAGTCGGAATAGTTGATTCCCTGATTCGATTGAGTGTTGGAGTCGAAGATGCTGAGGATTTGAAAAATGATTTGTCGAATGCCCTTTCGAAGATTTAAATCAAAAATCACTACTAGGATTATCCCCAATTACCTTGGTAGAATAATGAAATCGGTGAAAAATTTGGTGACACTTGATTTTAATTAAGAATTTAAAACCGCGCCTTTAAGTGGCTCTGAAGAAGCTGAACCATTCATACCTGTCCGCCGAGGTGGAACACTATGCGCAATGCAGGGAAGCGAATAACTTACTGCCCAACAGCCCTGTCCCGATTGCTATCAAGATTGAAGACCCCCTCTCGGGCGACAACTATCAATGGTTTAAATCCTTTGAATCTATTTTGACTGAATTAAACCCATGCAGCTAGAATTTCCAAGAAAATTAGGCTGCCGGTATAATTGTGGATAACCATAAAAAATATTTACTTCAACATTCCTATTCGGTGAAAAGCCAAAGCTTATTAAAGCTCAATCTAAAAAAATAGGTTGCCGGACTTATTTGGACCAACTGAAAGACTTGTTCAAATTAAAATCTTCCCGAAAAGGACTTTTGTCTGACGCTCAGCTAGGGATCTAAGACCTAATTTTTCTTCTTTTAACTCCTTAGCCCATTTCAGGTATTTTTTTGATACCTCCTCCTGCTCTGCCAGATAGCATGTGAGTGATTGGAGGACAAGATGATTTGAATACCAAGGCTTGAGATTATCTCTCAACTGCTCCATTTCTAGATGAATGTTGGTAACAAAAATTGTATTGAACCCCAGATGCGTTAATAGGTTTTCATAAATGATTATTTTTTGTAATCCTTCGAAAACATCTCGAAGCGCTGTACATCCTATTGGCCCTTCCGAATTGATATCTAGGTACTCGAGTTCCTCCTGTATTATCTGATTTATAGCGGTATTGATCATTAGTGGTTTGATTCCCCGACTCGACTTCTCAGATGTTCTGTAAAAGTCTTCCCAAGTTTTGAGGGAGCTTCCGATCACCATATCAAAAGTCTGCGTATAAAGCAGCTTCTTTTGATTCACTAAAAAATCTCGGTACGCACCAAAAGTTAAACCGGATTTAATCTCCTTTTCACGTAAAGATTTTTCCACCAATTTGAAATGGTGAACTTTCCCAAGATTTTTTTTTATTCGCTTGAATTCTGAGAAAATATCAAAACTTAATCCATCTTTTTGGAAATGAATCTTTGCAAGTAGATCAGAGTAAATCTCCAAAAAACCCATTTTTGCAGCTAAAGAAATTGCTTTGTTGGATTTAATTCGTTTTCCAAGCTCTAAAAATAAACTTTTAGCTTCGGCAAACTGCTGCTCAAAGACTTGAAAAACTGGAGAAAGACTTCCTGACATTTCTTAAGAGATTCGCACAAGTGTGGCTCCGTAGCCCCAATTATCTTTTTGAGTATCCTGAAAGTACTTAATATTTTGTATTTGACTGAGCCGTTTATGAATTTCTTTTCTCAATACGCCATTACCAATGCCATGTATGAACGTGATTTCATGCATTCCAGAAGCAATCGCTTTATCAAGATTTTGGTCGAATACCTCTAACTGAATCCGGAGCATTTCCGAATTACTCATCCCTTTGGAGTCCTTCACTAAATGCTCTATGTGCAAATCCAATGAAGCAGGTGGTCGCTTTGCGGAGTGAGGTTTCACTTGTGTACTGATTTCATTCAGCTCCTGATTCAAAGCGCGAATATCAAGTTCAACAGTCGTCTGTTCCAAACTAAAAACGTAAGCATTTTTATCCAATCGAGGGGCCTTACTTAAATGTTTGAAAAACTGTGTTGGCTTCATCTTTAGGGTTCGCTCAAAAGCCGGAATGGCTTTATCCAATCTTTGTTGAATTGGAATAAATCGAAGCAAAAATGCTGGCCACTCATCCATTTCTTTGAGCAGACGATCATCAAATTTCTTTGCTTCTCCAGCTTGGAGTTTTTCAGCAAAAAGGGTTCGGTGATTCGATCCAAAGACTTCAGAAACATGAGCTAGATAGCTATGATTACTGTCATTGATCAAGTAAAGGCTTAAACTCTGATCATTGATGGGTAGAAATGTAAAATACAGGCCTTGATCTTTTGGGGCCGAAATTGGAAGTGGGGTGTCTGTTTTTATAAGCTCCTCAGTTTTGCCGCCAAAGTATTTTTTCTCTGACTCATTAATAAGTACAAGCTCACTTCTATGAGCCGGTATTATAAAACCATCTTCGATTTCTACTTCTATTCTTCCACTGGAGGAAATCTTTCGAATCCTTCCTTCTTCGTTGCCGTGGAGAAGCCGTACTCTGTCGCCGATATTCATGAGTTTAGTGCTGATTTATAAGTATCAATTGCTCGTTGTCTGGCAAATTTATGATCTACTATTGGTTCTGGATAATTTTTTGTCTGAAATTCTGGGACCCATTTTTTGATGTACTTCAAATCTTTATCAAATTTCTCTGTTTGAGAAGTTGGATTAAATACTCTGAAATAAGGTTGAGCATCTGTTCCAGTACCTGCGGCCCATTGCCAGCCGCCGTTATTTGAGGACAATTCATGGTCCAATAATTTCTTCCCAAAATATGCTTCGCCCCATCTCCAATCAATTAGTAAGTGCTTGGTCAGGAAAGATGCGACAATCATTCTAACCCGATTATGCATGAACCCGGTCTTATTGAGTTCGCGCATTCCAGCATCTACAATTGGATATCCTGTCATGCCTTTACACCAAGCTTCAAATTCATTTTCATCGTTACGCCAAGGAATCTGGTCATAGGCAGGTTTAAAAGCTCGGTCGACAACGGTAGGATTGTAGGCTAAGATTAACATGTAGAATTCCCGCCACATCAATTCGGTCAGGAAAGTTTTATTTAGTGAAGCGGCAGTTTTGGCTAGTTTGCGAATGGAGATCGTACCATAACGAAGATGAATACCCAAGCGTGATGTTCCTTTCACCGCAGGGAAATTTCTTTTTTCATCGTAGTGGCTGATTAAGTCTTCATCAGCTGTTTTGGGCGGAATAGGAACTTCGGAATGGTGAAATCCCATATCTGCCAAACTTGGAATCGGAAGTTTTTTAGATTGGAATAAATTTGCCCAATTCAGTTTATCAAGTGGACTAAAGTCAGTTTTATTATACTTTTCAAGCCAGACTCTACTAAAAGGTGTGAACACTTTATAAAATTCTCCTGATCCGTTAAGAACTTCTCCAGGCTCGAAAATCATCTGATCTTTGAATGTAAAAAATGAAATATCTTCAGCCGTTAGTAGCTTTTCAACGGCGGCGTCTCTTGACTTTGTGTAGGGCTCATAATCCCGATTAGTATACACACTTTCAATATCATAATCTGCAAGAAGTGATTTGAATATTGCCTCGGGCTCTCCGTATTTCACCAAAATACTACCTCCGTTGGACTCCAATTCAGCTGAAATTTTGGTGACCTGATCGTGGACAAACTCTACGCGGGCATCTGCTTTTTCCTCAAGTTTATCTAGGATATTTTTATCAAAAATGAAGATTGGAAGCACGTTTTTTTCTTGCTGTAAGGCATAAAAAAGTCCAGTATTGTCATCGAGACGGAGATCGCGTCTAAACCAAAAAAGAGATATTTTTTCCATAGGGTAATTTTTAAAACAAGATGCTTAGAGACGTAATTGTTTAGTTTTTTTCTTCCGAATCAGTGAATCAGGTTCTGCAATGGGAGGAGGTGGGAATCGATCTAGCGAATCTAGACGATTCGATACAGGAGCCAGATCAATGGTCTTCCAGCTATCGTTTTTGTAGAAGTTATACCTTAGAAAATCATCCGAATCATTGATTCTTAGTTTTTTCTTTTTGTTTCCGGTGATTTTTTGAAATAATTCTGAGAATGAATTGAAGGATACGTTTTGAGATAATGACACGCCATAAGTAGCGACGTTTTTTGATAACGAAAGAGCGGTAAAGGTATTGAAATTATTACGATTGAAGATTCTCATTCGATACACACCGTCTTCAGTGATCAAGTATTCAGCTTGCCAATCCCCGATAATTGAAGCAGCTTGTGCATTTCCCCGATTATCGGTAAACCCCCCATCTCGTGAAACCCGCAGACGACCATCTAAGAATGTATAGGCTACACTCAACTGGAAAGTCTCCAAGGTGCTCTGATTAATTGATGCTAGGTCAAAGTTTACTTCTAGATTTTTATCTACTTGGCCCAGAAAGTTATTTAGCTGAGAAGAGAGCAACTGACCCAAGCTAGAAGAAATAGTATTAGCTCCAGAGAATTGACCTTCTGGTGAAAATCCACGGGTCATTATCACCGAGAAGACTTGTCTATTCATTTCCTGTTCATCATTTGCGACTTTATTTTGAAAGGCAGAAACAGTAGTTTGAAAGTTGCCGCTGGAAGGGAAAGCTGAGAAATCGAATCCAAATGAAATATCAGGAGAAAGCAGTGCCCCATTGAGTTTCATGATCACATCTACTGGGTACCTTCGTGATGAGCTGGATTCATTATCTGGAAGTGCACTTGTGGCGAGCAGCGGTTGGATAGAGACATTTTCGGTGTAGGCAGCGGTTAAGTTCATAATCCCCTGATAGGGGTCGCCGTACCAGGTGATCCTGCCTCCTGGTCTAATGGTGAATTTCTTTTTGACAACATTGTAAAGTGAGAAATTATATTCTCCCTCTGAGATTTGATAAGTTCCGTTAAGTGTAAAATCTCCTTGGGTATCAATATTCATTGCCAGTACCCCACTTCCCCGTCCGGAGATTCCTTCACCGGTTTTTGGGTCTATAATGATCTCCAGATAAGCCTCCGGTGTAATGTCTAGATTTAAATTCACCCTGATATTTTCAATCGCCAAACGTTTGATGTCCTCTGCGATCTGCTGAATTCGTATTGTGTCTTGGACGTTAATCAAATGAATAAAATCCTCCTGATCTTGTGTGTTCGAACTTGCAAGAGGGATAAAGATTTGTGTCCCTGATTTACTGGTTGCACTGGCATTAATGTCCAAGTTGGATGTGGTGCCCTTGACCGTCAGACTTCCGGAGACGAAAGCAGTTCCATAAAATGTATCATTATTCTTTTCTGTAGTATTTAGCACTTGAAAATCAGTGAGTTTTGAGCTGATATCCAATACGATATCAGTAAATCCTTGGTGATAGATTCCTCCTTGTAGACTAGCGGTATGATTGCTCTGGTCTCTAAGTGTTACTTCCTGAAAATTGATTTGGGTAGGTTTGAAAACAATATTCCCATTGACTGTATAGGGGGTATTGAGGTAATTGACTCGAAGTTTTCCTTTGTTGATCTGACCTCCTCCGTCTAGTTCAGGACTGGAGAGCTTACCTCCAATCTTGATAGCACCACTGACGGTACCTCCTAGCTCAGAAACGTAATTAGACAGAAAAGGCTCAAAAATGACCAAATTTGCCTGAGTAAGCTTTGCGTTCATCTCTAAACTCTGATCAGCTATTCCTATTTTCCCTTTCAATTCAATGGATTTGATATCCTTATAGGTATTTGTCAAAGAGACAAGAACTTCTTCAGGTCCCATAGTTAAGTCTGCCTCTACATTCCCAACAGGAAACTCATTGATTCCAAAATCTTGCAAGCTGAAATTTCCAGAGATCAATGGGTTGGTATACAGTTGCTTAATCTGAATTGTCCCATTGGCTAATCCTTCAAATCGCTGGGGTAATAAGGTATTTAGCAGGTCTACATTGACATTTGTGATTGATAGATTCAAGTTATCAGAGTCTAATTCACCTATTTTTCCCTCCAGTGAAACATACTGATCTTGATTGAATATTTTTACGTTTTCAAAATTAATTTCCTCAGGTGTTAGGGTGATCAGATTAAGTGAATCGAATCGCCATTCTCTGCTTAGCACTTTTAGCAAAGACGGCTTGAATGCCAGCTTGGTACTTTGAGCAGAAAATATGGCTGTTGCCTTGATTCTAGCTGCATTTTGGGTGAAATCTTGGTCTAGACTGAAATCCAGGTCCATTTGATTTTCATTCCAAATTGCTTCAAATCCTAAGTTGATAAACTCAAGGTTGTTATTGAATCGTTGCTTTTTAGAAAAAACATAAAACGATGCAAGGATGTCCTCACTGTTAATCAACTTGGAGGTGTTGAAATCCACATTGGTAGCAAAGGCAGTTTTGCCTTGATAGCTCATCGTATCAATACTGGTGAAAAAATTAAAAATTGTATTTTCTGGTGTTTGATAGAAAGCGCCTTCTAAAACTGTACTTCTACTAATTGAGAATTCTGGCTCAACTAATTGAATCAATGGATTCATGTTGATCATCCGGACATTTAAATCGAGATTGTAGGTCTCTGAAAAATTCTGAGTCAAATCCGCAATCGGCGGCTCCTCATTCAATACAATTCCCTGATATTGGGCAAAGAGAATCTGAAGATCTGCAGCCATTTGCTCCAGATTAAATTGTCCCGAAGCTGCGGCGACGATGTAATCTGAGTTGAGCGAAAGAGTACGAGTACCTCCAGCAAATAAGGACTGGAAGAAGAAATTTCCTACATCCAGGTATCTGCCGTCGTAGTCTACTTTGATGTCTTTAAATTTTGCGATCCCTTGGATATCATCGATTTTGATTCCGCTGCTCTCAATCTCCAAATTGCCGCTGAAGAAGTTTAGTTTGTCATCCAGCGCAAGCGAGGCAACCATTGCCGTGTCAACTTGAATTTGAATACGAACAGAGTCTGTGGCAGCTTTCAAATTAGCTAAACCTACAGCTTTCATTTTTAGGTTGGGATCATTTATCGCGAAACTCCCTTTGAAAAGGTCCAATCCGTAAGTAGCATCCGTAGTGATATTCGTGTATTCGTAATCGCTCAGTCCTAATTTGGATATTTTAGCATCTACATCCATCAGAATATTTTCTAAGGTATTTCCTTTGAGATTGACATTCCCAGTCAAGCTTAACTTCTGGAGTAATTCTTGATCCTCTACCAAAACCCCCAAATTGAGCTCATTGACAATTAAATTAGAGACGATACTTGGGAGCTCATCCACTGTATCATAATTGACCCTTCCCTTGACCGATCCTATAGAAGTCTTGAATTCTCCTGTGGTGACAAAGCGATTCAGATAACCGGTAAAGTCAGTGGTAAATTCTATGGTGTTGAATTTCTGTATTTCTTTTTGAATATACTGTGGAAGATAGGGTGAAAGATCTCGTGCTAGAACAGTTGAGTTCTTCAATGAAAGATTCAAGTAGGTATTCGAAAGTTCAGGTAATCCATCAAGCTCAAAACTCCCAAAAATCGCTGTTTTTTGACCTAATTGAATTAAAAATTCCTCCGATTTCATGTCAGCTACTGGCCCGGTGATTTTTCCTGTCAGTTTGATTTGTTCATTTATTCCGGGAAGTTTCGGAGCAAATAATTTCAGGTCTTCGAGATGAAGCTCGGTATCCTCTAAGTTTGCAATAATTACGACCTCATCCAGGAAGTTTGAAAATGCAACAGGCGAAGCATATTCAAATCGAAGGTAATCCTTGATTATACTTTTTGGCGTTCGCAAAGTAAGGTTTGCGAATTCCATATCCTCAGAAGAATATATAAAATCAGTCTTAAACTCTTGAATAGCTAGATTTGATCCTGACTCAATGGCATTTAATTCTTTGACAGAGAGACTGATTTGATCACCATTGATTTGGAAGTCTTCAGCATTGATATTCAGTTCTTTTAGTCTGATCCGGGTATAATCAAACCCATCGGTTATCGGCTCGGAATTAAAATTGATTAAGAAAAATTCCGAATCTCGAATTGCCAAACTCCCTATTCCAAATAGGCTGGGGCTTCCACTGCTGGTTCCACCAAACCGTTTATTTAATTCATTGATCCATCGATTTATGTTGATCAATGAGTCTCCCGGATGAGTTAACAGATGAACTTTTACTTTTTCGCCACGAACCTGATCAAGAGATGGAGCACCGGGTGGAATAATTAAATTAATCTGAAAATCAATTAAAAGGGCTTCTGCGGAGATCATTGTGCTGTCTCTGTTGTCAAGGATTTTGACATCCCGAAGTTCGAGCGCATCCCACCAATTAAGTTTGATCTGGCCTATTTCTGCGTGAAATGTCGAATCCTTATTTAGAAAGTCAGTAGTCTTGGTAATTGCCCAATTTTGTACCAAGGAAATTTGTAACAGTAATGCGAGACTTATGAGTAGCATGACCAATGAAAAAACAATCCAAACGATGACTCGAAAGGCTTTGTGCAAAAAATCCGTAACTTTCGAGTTCTTTTCCAATGGGCACCAAAAATATCGTTATTCTAGCAATTGAATCCTCCTGCGACGAGACGTCTGCTGCTGTGATAGTAGACGGCAAAGTACTTAATAATATTGTTGCGACGCAATCAGTTCATGAAAAATACGGAGGAGTAGTTCCTGAACTCGCCTCACGTGCCCATCAGGAAAATCTCATTCCAGTAGTGCAGGAGGCAATATTTTCGTCAGGAATCACAAAAAATCAACTCAGCGCCGTGGCATTTACCAGAGGTCCTGGACTTATGGGTTCATTGCTGGTAGGAACTAGTTTTGCTAAGGCATTGGCTTATGCTAGAGGGATTCCTCTGATTGAGGTAAATCACATGCAAGCTCATATTTTATCTCATTTTATTGATGCGCCACAGCCAAGTTTTCCTTTTATCTGTCTTACTGTAAGTGGAGGACATACCCAGCTGGTATTAGTCAAGGATCATCTGGATATGACTGTGATCGGAGAGACTCAGGATGATGCAGTAGGTGAGGCTTTTGATAAGACAGCCAAGTTATTGGGACTGCCTTACCCGGGAGGCCCATTGATTGATCACCATGCGAAAGAAGGTAATCCAAAAGCGTTTTCTTTTCCGATCACTCGAATGCCCGATTTCAATTATTCCTTCAGCGGGATTAAGACAGCGGTGCTTTATTTTCTTCGAGATAAATTAAAATCAAACCCAAATTTTATCGAGGAGAATCTTGTTGATCTTTGTGCGAGTATTCAATTTAGCTTGATCGAAATGCTATTGATCAAATTGAAACTTGCAGTCAAAGCGTATCAAGTAAAAAATGTAGCAATCGCGGGAGGTGTTTCTGCTAATTCAGGACTTCGGGAAACACTGAGCAAACTTGCGATTGAAAAAGATTGGAATCTGTACATTCCTAAATTTGAATATTGTACAGACAACGCTGCAATGATAGCCATGGCTGCACATTATAAGTACTTAAAAGGGGAATTCTCTTCTTTAGAGGTGACTCCGCTTGCTAAAATGAAGCTTTAAAACCATGAGTAAAGATTCTAAATTCGAAAAAATCATCAATATCAAAAATAGGAAAGCCAGCTTCCAGTTTGAGTTTGTGGATACGTATGCGGCTGGAATGGTTTTGAAGGGAACTGAAATCAAATCTATTCGTGAAGGAAAAGTTTCGCTCACAGAATCATTTTGTATTTTCTTAGACGGAGAATTATACGTTCGTCAAATGCATATCTCACCTTATTCGATGGCAGCAAGCTTTAACCATTTAGCTGTCCGGGATCGGAAGTTATTGTTAGCCAAAAGAGAACTTAAAAAACTTCAAACTAAGTCGCAGGAAAAGGGGCTTACCATTATCCCAGTTCGTGTGTTTATAAATAATCGTGGTCTGGCGAAGATGGAGATTGCCCTGGGAAGGGGAAAGAAAACACACGATAAGCGACAGGATTTGAAGGAAAAAGATGCGAAAAGAGAAATTCAGCGAACTGCCTTTGACTGATTTTTTGAATTTGTAGAAATACGATACGCTACATTCACAAGCAGTCTGCTTTTGACTCTTCATTGACCACACAGTCACTTTTCGGGGAACGCTACCAACTATATAATCATAAGTGATGATCAGGAATGGCTCAACATATTACATGAAGATATAGGTAGTAGTGGTTATACTTTTTCCATATTACTTAAAGAAATACCTGCTGTTGATTACCAGTTTTGCCTCAATGATGATTTTCAAGTAGGCTCTAGTCAGCTTGCGGCCATCGGTTATAAAAGTGCTATTTTGTTCTTGCTATTTGAAAGTAAGTTACATGTTTCTGATTTGGAGCTTTTCAATCGGAGAGACCATATTGAATTTACTGGTTCAGTTCGAAGTCATGCGATTGTGGCAGATCGAGCTCAACTGATTGATTTAGCGCTAAGGTTTGTTACAGTTGCCTTTAAGCTACGCGGTAGAAGCATAGTCGGATTGGATGAAAATCAAGTATTTCCCTCGCTATTCGGGATAGCAGGTTTTCAGTGGAAATTTGACAAATTACCAGAGAGGATGAGATTGCACAGGAGAAATTTAAAGCTAGTGAGGCGATGTTACTTACCGAATTATACCGATAAAAAGTGTTTTGCCCCGAACCTCGGTGCAGAACAAGTAATGTAGATGGATAATTGGATGTATGTGACTGACTCTGACGTTTGATTGACCTTTTTGAAAAACAATCCTGCCAAACAGGTCGTTTTAGAATCTCAAAACTTATTTGAGAAATATGGAAAATAGGGTTTTAGTCCTTAATTTAGATCACTCCCCGGTTGCGGTAGTGGGAATTCAAAAAGCAATGGTTTTGCTGCTGTTGGAGAAGGCTACCTGCCTCTCCATCTATGAATTTTTGGAGATCAGGACTGTCAGAAAAATCTTTCAATACCCAGCGGTAATCTGCTTGAACCATTACAAAAGTATTCCTTACCGTGGTGTTTTACTCAATCGAAATAACCTTTTTAAGAGAGATAAAGGCGATTGCCAATATTGCGGCAGTAGAAAGCAATTGACTATCGATCACGTAGTTCCAAGGTCAAAAGGTGGGAAATCGAATTGGACTAATTTAGTCACGGCTTGCCATCGTTGTAATGTCATTAAAGGTGATAAGTCTCCTGAGCAGGTAGGATTTACTTTGCGGAGCGAACCTTTCAAGCCTTCACTAGCTTACTTTTTGGCAGAATATGCAGCTAGTCAGGCCTCGGAGTGGATACCATATCTGAAGACTAGGATTTTAAATTAGAAAAATCAGATTGAAGTAGTTTGATTCTTGGTGATGAACTCTTGTTAGCTGCTTTTAAATGCCGTTTAAATTGGCAAAGTAATTGCCATTCGAGCGGTATGAATCTTTCATTTATTATCGCGCTTTTACTCGCATTCAATCTTAATGCTCAAGAGATTGAACTCAAAAACCTTATTGGGAAATGGCAGTTGGTTTATTTTGATGGAATTGACAAAGTGAAAACTTCGCCTCAATATCGGTCTTCCGACTCTGCCATGCGTGCAAATATTGAGTATAAAATCAAGTCGAGACTGGAAAATACTGTCTATGATTTTTTTTCGGTTGATAGCTTAAACTATACTGATTATAGAAATAATGTTATAGTAATGAAAAAAGCCAAAATTAATCTGAAGAAAGCTAATATCCTGACCATATTTGATGGAAAAGTAATGAGGGAAGCTAAAATTTTGGAACTAGAGGCTAACCGATTGGTGCTAGAACCAATATCACAAAGTCCAGGTGCTGGTAAATTGGTTTTTGAACGAATAATAGCAGTAAGTACGAAGTAAATCGAGAATATTTCCTCGTTTTGGTGGATTAAAGTTTTCTGTTTTTTTAAGTTCGGACCAAATCAGTATGCCATATATATTCACGAAATAGCAGATTTTAATTGCAATGAAATCAAATTCTTTTTTCTGGACCATTTAGAAAAAACAATCCTATTCCCCGGTGGATTATTGGTCTTTTGATTATCCGAAATTATGCCAATAACTTAATTTTATTTGCTTGGCTGGTACAAAAATCCCTTGCTGGCAATCGGATTAACAAGCTTACTAGTTTACTGTATCTTATTTGCTTTTGTCTTTTACCGGTGCAATTGCGGATATACATATTGAACTGTTTAAAAATCAAACTAGTATAAATAAGCTTACAGTTTACATATGATATATGAAAGTGGGTAAGGCCAAATATCCAAGGGTAGAAAGCAACAGCGAAGTAGACAAACTGACGAAACTCTACTAAGTAATTGGATATTAGTGTGATAGCAATCAAATCTCAAGATTCAATTGCTCCTTCAATAGCCTAAAACTCTTTCTGTGCCAGATACAATCTCCATGTTTTCTGATTCCTTCTCGATGTGCCCGGGTGGGATAGCCGGCATTTCGCTCCCAACCGTAATGTGGGAAGTCTAGTGCAAGCTTTTCCATAAGCTCATCTCGATAGACTTTGGCTAAAATCGATGCGGCTGCGATATTTGTATACTTCCCATCACCTTTGATGACGCAGGTGTATGGAATGGTTAATTCAGACCTAAACAGATTGCCATCTATCAACAGGTGTTCGGGAACCACGTCCAGACCTTTAATAGCTCTTGTCATAGCTAGAAAGGAAGCATTTAAAATATTAATCTGATCAATTTCAGCTGCACTTGCTTCAGCAATTTTCCAAGAAATAGCATTCATTTTGATTTCAGATATCAGATCTTCTCGCTGGGCTTTACTGAGTTTTTTAGAATCGTTAATCCAAGAATTCCTATAATCCGATGGTAAAATGACTGCGGCTGCTACCACTGGACCTGCAAGACATCCACGACCCACTTCATCACAACCAGCTTCAGTGCGATTAGCTTTTAAGTAAGCTAGCAGAGTCATATTGATCGGGTTCATTTAGTGTATAGTACTTATGTATCATTTCTGCTACAAGTCCTGTCCATCCTGTTTGATGGGAAGCTCCCAGCCCTTTTCCCGAATCCCCATGAAAATATTCATAGAAAAGAATATGCTCATTAAAATGAGGGTCAGTTTGGAATTTTTTGTTGGCACCATACATTGGCCGATTTCCGTTTTCATCTTTCAAGAAAATCTTGATGCAGCGCATCGAAAGCTCTTTTGCAATCAAATCCATCGTCAACAGATTGCCTGATCCTGTCGGATATTCAATGGAAAAATTATCTCCGTAGTAGAAGTTAAACTTCTTCAGAGATTCAATAATCAAGTAGTTAATTGGAAACCAAATAGGTCCCCTCCAATTAGAGTTTCCTCCAAACATCTGAGTTTCTGATTCACCGGGGGTATACTTAATAGAAAGAATATCACCGTTAATCTTCATTGCGTAAGGATTTTTCTTGTGGAATTTAGAGAGCGATCGGATGCCGTAATCACTTAGAAACTCATCAGAATCTAACATTTTCTGAAGAACAGATTTCATTCTATAGCCTCTTAATAAAGAAAATAGCCGTCTTTTTTCATGGCCTGGCTGAATCCAGCTGGAGACCAAAGCTGCTAATTTGGGCCTCTCACGCATAAAGAAATCCAATCGCTTCTTGAACTCTGGCAAAGAATTGAAAAGCTCCTCGCGAATAGGCTCTACTGCAAAAAGTGGGATCAAGCCAACAATCGATCGAACCTTCATTTTTTGAGATTCTTTCCCCGTTAAGTGGAAGACGTCGTAAAAGAAATTATCCTCATCATCCCACAGTGGGATTCCCTCCTTGGAGATATTATTCATCGCCCCTGCGATGTAGAGGAAATGCTCAAGAAATTTCGTGGCAGTGAATTGATATGTTTTATTAAACTCACAAAGATCCAAGGATATTCGAAGCATATTTAAAGAAAACATTGCCATCCAAGAAGTACCGTCAGCTTGCTCCAGTTTGCCTTTATAATGCTGGGCATGACTCCGATCGAATACCGAGATATTATCCAGTCCCAAAAATCCACCTTCGAAAATATTTTGACCATCTGAATCTTTTTGATTGACCCACCAAGTGAAATTCAGCATTAGTTTGTGCATTGCTCGCTCAAGGAATTCTTGGTCACCTTTGCCATTATTTGCCCGCTTATCAATCTGATAGACTCGCTGTACGGCATAGGCATGCACGGGAGGATTCACATCAGAGAAATTCCACTCGTAAGCAGGAATCTGTCCATTGGGATGCATGTACCATTCGTTTAAGAGTACTAAGAGCTGACCTTTGGCAAATTCGGGATCTAATCTTGCAATGGGAATCGTATGGAACGCCAGATCCCAAGCCGCATACCAGGGATACTCCCACTTGTCCGGCATTGAGATTATATCGTAATTCTGCAGATGTTTCCAATTGGCATTCCTGCCTTTTTTTCTAGAGTTCGGCGGTATGTAGCGACCGGAATCTCCTTCCAGCCAACGCTCAACATCATAGTAATAGAATTGCTTGGACCACATCATTCCGGCGTAGGCCTGACGCTGTATGCTTCGCATTTCGGGATTAGTAACGTGTGCCTGTAGCTCGCCATAGAATTCATCGGCCTCAGCTTTTCTTGTAGCCATACAGGGATTACAGCGTTCGATGGGGTCAATTTCCGGTTTGTGTTGAAGTCGCATTTTGACCTGTTTACTTTCGCCAGCAGGAATCGTGATTTGGTAGATGGCAGCCGCTTTGGTCCCAAAATCATTTGGATTTAGATTGATAGTTTCGCCGCTCACGACGTAATCATTAATGGCATCTTTCAGAAATCTTTTTTCATTTGGAATCCCATACAGCCGTTTACGATTAGTCTCATTATCGCAGAATTTCAACTCAGGATTTCCCTCAAAATCAATCGTGTAGTTACCTGATTTGGGACTGAATGCTTTGATGGTATGTGGACCTTTCTTACTTAATTTTGGCATAAATGGCTCGTGGCCAGTAAACCAAGTCTTCCTAAACCAAAGTGTAGGCATCACCCAAATTTTCGCTTCCTCAGGTCCGCGATTATGGATCGTTGCGATCGCAATAATGTCTTCAATATCGTGCTTGGCATATTCAATGAAGATGTCAAAATACTTGTCATCATTAAATAAACCAGTATCAATAATTTCGAATTCAGGATCTAGTTTGCCTCTTCGTTGGTTTTCCTCTGTCAACAAGCGGTAGGGGTATTCTTCTTGAGGATACTTATAGAGCATCTTCATGTAACTGTGCGTGGGAGTGGAATCGAGGTAATAATAGATCTCTTTTACATCCTCTCCGTGATTACCCTGATTGCCACTTAATCCAAAAAGACGCTCTTTGATAAATGGATCTTTACCATTCCAAAATGCCCAAGCAAGGCAAAATTTCTGTTTATTATCAGAAATACCTCCGATTCCTTCTTCTCCCCAGCGATATGCTTTACTTCGCGCATCGTCATGAGTAACATTCTCCCAGGCAGATCCATCTGCACTGTAGTCTTCCCGGACTGTGCCCCATTGACGTTCTGTGAGGTATGGACCCCATTTCTTCCAATGTTTTTTTAATTCTCGATCCTCTTGTAACCGTATATTTTCAGCTGACATGTACTATTCTAGGTCTTAAACAGTCAAAATTAAAACTTCCTGCTGTCAACTCCCAACGACGGGCCTTGAGTTTAAGAATCCCCCAAAAAATTTTAAATCAATAATTCTGATAGAACTCAATTTTTATACCTAAATGACTCATTTATTTACTTTCGGGACGCTTGATGCATGCTCTCTGGGATCAAATCTTGATTTAAGTGCTATAATTTGTGATAACAGGTTTATAATTTTTTCTGTTCTACGCTTGTAGAACTCATATTCTATTCTACATTTGTAGAATAACATCATAAGTTTATGAAACTATCCAAAACAGAAGAGGAGTTAATGAATCATTTATGGGAGCTAAAAAGCGCATTCATGAAAGATCTATTGGAAGTATATCCAGTTCCGAAACCAGCAGCCACGACTATTTCCACCCTGTTGAAGCGGATGCAGGATAAGAATTTTGTGGGATATGATTTGGTGGGAAATATGAGACAGTACTTTCCGCTGGTGAGCAAGGAGAATTATTTTGCTAAGCATATCAAAGGCCTGATCAAAAACTTCTTTAACAACTCCCCAGCCCAGTTTGCTTCTTTTTTTACCCAAAAGTCGAACCTCTCCAAAGAGGAACTATTAAACCTTAAAAATATTATTGAAGATCAGCTAAATCAGAAAAAATGATGGTTTACTTACTAAAGTCCATAGCCTGCCTTTTTATATTATTACTGTTGCATCGAGTGCTTTTACAGCGGGAGGTGATGCATCGATTCAACCGGTTTTTTCTGCTTTTTGCAGTGGTGGCTTCTTTTCTAATTCCACTTTTTACAATCGAAGTTCCAGCAGCCGTAGAAGAACCAACCCAGGTAGTGTCTCAGGAATATTTCCCTGAAACAACAAGTATGGCGTACGTTGATGCAACTTCAGTTAGCAATGTTACGGAAGAAACTCAATTCAACTGGGAATCCCTGTTGATTGGTATTTACAGCCTGATCTCGCTTACCTTTTTGTTCCGTTTTGTTAGAAATATCAAAATCCTAGTCAATCAAATTCAGCGAAATGTAAAGGTCAGCTATTGCGGGCAGACGCTGGTTTTGCTCAAGGAAGACACAATTCCTTATTCCTTTTTGAAATATATTTTCGTTGCGGAATCAGATCTGGAAAACGGGAAGTTTACCGATGCTGTTTTTGAGCATGAGCAAACGCACATAATGGAGAAGCATAGCTGGGATATATTATTTATTGAGGCCTTGCTGGTGCCACTTTGGTTTCATCCAGGGCTGTATTGGGCCAAGGAAACGATTAAACTTAATCATGAATTTATAGCAGATGAAGTGGCTTTGCGTAGCATCTCACTGGAAAAATACGAGCGCCAGCTTTTAGCAATGATGCTTTCAGGGCAAAAGCATGGCTTGGCAAGTAGTCTTAATTTTTCATTAACCAAAAAACGATTTGAAATGATGAAACGTAAATCTTTGAGTTCGAAAAGTTGGATCAAGATTTTGGTCGTGATCCCTGTTTTGGCTGTGCTAGTATACTTTTTCAGTGAACGAGTGGCAGCTCAAGCAGAGCATATTTCTACCATAAGCGAATTATATGTCAATGCCTCTAAGGCGGAGTTAGCTGAGGTAGACTTCGACCTTACATTGCAATTACAACCTAATGGGCATTGGCGTTAACTTAAGCCATATCGTTCTAGTTATTAGACACTTTGTTCTTATTTTTTCTTTTTCAGGAATGATTCTTTTTTGATTACTCTTTTCAAAACAAAGGTATTCCTATCCTCTAT
>Ga0222706_1000059_pt1 | contig 45622 bp, 38 predicted proteins | sample AntAcemetage1572_FD_179829 | JGI IMG/M metagenome (GOLD analysis project Ga0222706, IMG submission 179829) | Saline water microbial communities from Ace Lake, Antarctica - #1572 | ecosystem: Environmental > Aquatic > Non-marine Saline and Alkaline > Saline | place: Antarctica: Ace Lake...
CTCTATCCGTACGATTACATAACCCTCAATCACAAGACTGTTTACAGCATCGTGGTTGAGGGTTTTTAGTTAAACTTCATTTAAATCTTAGCGCATTGGAAATCACATTAGACAAGCATTCTGTAAATCAAGCTTCAATTAAAATTAAATTATCAGAGGCAGATTACCAAACCAAAGTAGAAGCTAAATTAAAGGATTATGCAAAAAAGGCATCTATCAAAGGATTTAGGCCAGGTAAGGCACCTATGTCTATGGTAAAAAGCATGCATGGTACTTCAGTTCTAGTAGAGGAAATTAACAACATACTTGGGGAATCTTTAAATAACTACTTAAAAGAACAGCCTTTCAAGATTTTGGGTAATCCTCTTCCTGTCGCGAGTCAACAAGATAAAGTCGAATGGAAAACGCAGAAGGAATTTGATTTTGAATACAAAATTGGATTTATTGAAGGTATCCAATTACTTTTTGATAATATCAAGGCAACAAATTATAGCATAACGGTCGACCAAAAATTAATAGACGAAACCTTAGAAAATCTAGTTTCTCAATACGGAAATAGTACCAATCCGGATGTGAGTGAAAGCACAGATACGATATATGGAGACTTAATGTGCGAAGCTTCAGGCTTCAGAAAATCAGTTTCTTTGGATTTGGATAAAATCACTGAAAAGTTAAGAGCGAAGTTTACAGGAATTGGCAAAAATGTGATAGTTGAATTTGAAGACGAAGACATAAAAAAAGATCAATTGGAAGAAATTTTTGGACTTGACTCAGAAGAGATTGATCAAATCAGTGGTGTTTTGGCATTTGAAGTTACCAATATAACTAGAGCCGAGAAGGCTGAAATGAATCAAGAATTTTTTGACAAAGTTTTCGGCCAAGACTTAGTTTCTACGAAAGAAGAATTTATTGCTAAGGTAAAAGAAACTCTACAAAGCAATTATAATCATGAATCGAAAGCATTCAGTGTAGAGGAGATAAAAAAAGAATTGATAACAAATGCTAACATTGAACTTCCTGAAGCCTTCCTGAAAGAATGGTTACTTGAATCGAATAAAGGTAAAGTGACTGCTGAAGAAGTGGAAAAAGAATTTCCACAGTATGCAAAACAATTGACATGGTCATTGATTTCAAATCATGTTGCAACCGAAAATAAAATTCAGGCTGCACATGAAGAGGTACTTGAAAAAACAAAACAAATGGTACGGGAGCAATTTGCATCTTCTGGCCTAGGCGCACAGATGGAGGGTAGTATGGATATGTTTGTCGATAATTATCTAAAAGGTGAAGAAGGACAAAACTATATGAGCATGCTTACATCGGTTCAAAATGATAAGGTTCTTTCATTTGTAGAGAAACAGATTGAATTGATCGAAAAAGAAGTGAGTATTGATGAATTCAAGGAACTTTTAACAAAATAATTTCCTTAAAGAACTACGAAAAAGTCCTTGGTCAAGGACTTTTTTTATTTTTACTAACTACAACACTAGAAAGATGATAAACAAAGAAGAATTCAGAAAATACGCCATTCACAATCAAGGCGTCAGTGGAACAGCTTTTGACCAGTATACACAGCATATTGAGAATATGACACGGTCCGTCATTGAGGAACGTCCTCAGAATTTTAGAGAGATCGACGTTTTCTCTCGTTTAATCATGGACCGTATCATATTTCTAGGAACGGGAGTTGATGATAATGTTGCCAACGTTATCGTAGCACAATTACTATTTTTAGAGTCAGTAGATTCTAAGAAAGATATTTTATTGTATGTCAATAGTCCGGGTGGATCAGTGACTGCTGGATTGGGAATCTACGACACCATGCAATATATCGGCCCGGATGTGGCAACGATTTGCACGGGAATCGCAGCATCCATGGGTGCAGTATTGCTTGCAGGTGGTGCCAAAGATAAACGTTCAGCACTGAAGCACGCTCGGGTGATGATTCACCAGCCATCAGGCGGAATGCAGGGACAATCCACAGATATGGAAATATCACTTAAATTGATCCTTTCAATGCGTCAGGAATTGTACCAGATCTTGGCAAATCACACAGGTAAAACGTATGAAGAAATCGAAAATGATTCTGACAGAGATTACTGGTTAAAAGCACCAGATGCTAAAGCATACGGTCTAATTGATGAAGTTTTAGTAAAAAAATCATAATAATGGCTCAAGTAACCTGTTCATTTTGTGGCAGAAATAAGAAAGACGTGGATCTAATGGTGTCAGGTATTTCGGCACATATTTGTAATCACTGCATAGATCAGGCGCATTTGATATTAGGTGAAGATGAGAAAACTACAAAACCTAGTGTCAAGCCAAAGTTCAAATTAAAAAAGCCAAAAGACCTAACGGAGTATCTTGGTCAATATGTGATTGGGCAAGAGGACGCTAAAAAAGTACTTACAGTGGCAGTTTATAATCATTACAAACGGCTTTTTCAAAAAGATGAAAAAGATGATGTAACGATCGAAAAATCAAATATCATCATGGTAGGTGATACTGGTACTGGCAAGACTTATTTGGCGAAGACACTGGCAAAAACACTCGAAGTTCCTTTTTGTATCGCTGATGCCACGGTGCTTACAGAAGCTGGTTACGTAGGAGAAGATGTTGAAAGTATTTTAACGCGACTTCTACAAGCAGCGGACTATAATGTAGAGGCAGCAGAACGAGGGATAGTTTACATTGATGAACTGGATAAAGTCGCCAGGAAATCAGATAATCCCTCCATTACACGTGATGTAAGTGGTGAGGGTGTGCAACAAGCACTACTCAAACTACTTGAAGGTACAATAGTAAATGTACCGCCACAGGGTGGAAGGAAGCATCCCGATCAGAAAATGATTGCTGTAAATACAGAAAATATTCTCTTTATCTGTGGTGGTGCATTTGATGGAATCACTAGACACATCGGTAAGCGCTTGAATACCCAGCCTATGGGATTCAGCAAGGCTAATGCCAAGGTAGATGCCGATCAAGAAAATTTACTGCAATATGTAACTGCGCAAGACTTAAAAGCTTTTGGCTTGATTCCAGAATTAATTGGTAGGCTACCTGTTCTTACACATTTAGATCCTTTAGATAAGGATACGCTCCGGTTAATTCTCACTGAACCAAAAAATGCACTGGTAAAACAGTATGCTAAACTGATGAAAATGGAAGATGTGACTCTGACCTTTGAGCAAAGTGGAATAGACTTCATCGTGGAAAAAGCTGTAGAATATAACTTGGGAGCCAGAGGTTTAAGATCAATTTGTGAAGCAATCATTACGGATGCTATGTATGAACTGCCGTCCGATAATTCTATTAAAAAGCTGGTTATTGACGGAGACTATGCAAGGAGTAAATTTGATAAATCAAAGTTCAAACGACTTCAAGTTGCCTAACTAGACAAACCCTGATCTCATCGATCAGGGTTTATTTTTGAAAAGTATTCAGAATCAATCTTGCTGTATTTTTTGAAGCGCTTTCATTACCTAATCGCTCCTGAATTAGGTCGTAACTCTGATAAATGGCAACTTTTGCTACTTGATTTGAGAGGATTCTAGTAAGCTCAACGCGCAAATTTTCCATAGAAAAATCATTTTGAATCAGTTCTTTTACTACTTCTTTATCTGCAATAAGGTTGACAAGTGATATGAAAGGAACTCGGATCAGATTTTTTGCAATGATATATGAAATTGGGCTTGTCCGGTATACTACAACTTGCGGCACTCGAAATAGGGCAGTCTCTAACGTAGCGGTACCGGATGTGACTACAGCGGCCAAAGCATGAGTAAGCAAATCGTATGTTTGATTGAAAATAACCCGAATACCAGCATTTTTTGCTGCTAAGTAAAGATTAGAATCTAGATTTTCGACTCCCGCAATAACGAATTGGAATTGCGAGTACTCTTTGACCAACTCTAGCATAGGCTCTAGCATCGATTTGAGCTCTTGTGCTCTACTTCCTGGAAGCAATGCAATTATGGGCTTGTAGCTCAGCTCATTTTTTTGAAAGAAAAACTTATGCGGTGTAAATTTTTTGATTTCATCCCGAAGCGGGTTTCCTACATAGGTGACATCAAGCCCAAACTTTTTAAAAAAAATAGGTTCAAATGGTAAAATGGAATAAATATGATCAGTAATCGCTTTTAGTTTGATCGCTCTTTTTTGATTCCAAGCCCATATTTTTGGAGGAATATAATAGTGGACAGGAATCTGATTTACTTTTGCAAAGGCTGCAATCCTCATATTAAACCCCCCATAATCTACCAAAATGATTGCTTGGGGCTTAAAGGAGAGTATATCCTGTTTGATCAATTTCAGATATTTTAGGACTTTTCTAAAGCCTAAAACTACCTCTAAAAAGCCCATTAGGGCTACTTCATCGTAGTCTACTGTAAGTTCTACTCCCGCTTGGGAGGAAAAGCTTCCTCCCATCCCCCGAAAAGAGAGTGAAGAATCTAATTCCCCTAAGGCAAGTACCAAGTTAGATGCATGAAGATCCCCTGATCGCTCCCCTGAAATAATATATATTTTTTTTGAATTCAACTTTTGAATTGTTTGAAGTAGCAGTTGATCTCTGTCCAATCAAGCCTATCTAAACTAATAAACAAGAGTAAGTTTTCAACCTACTCCATCTATTCAAATAATCTATTATGTGTATTCTGGTAAATGCATGTTACGATCTAAAACTAAATCTTCATTGGAATCGGATCAAATTACCCCTGTCTTGGCCTCAGATAAGCGCTTATCCCGAATATCTAAAGAGATTTTTTAAGTTAAATCAGTAATGAATTTGGCTATTTGATTTTTACCGAGACGTATTACAGATATCCGCAACTGCATTCATAATAGAAGAAACCATATATTATATGGTAGACATTTGTATTACAGCACTTCTATCCATCGCTATCAGAACTTCGTCGTCTTGTGTCGTCTTAGTTGGTCTTCCTGCCAGTTAAGCTAAGAATATGAGATTACCAACATAATCGTACGTAATCACTTAATCCATTATTTTGAATCTATTCTCCCAGATACTCTACAAAATTCCTCGGGGTTTCGTAGAGAGTCAATTTGTGAAGCCCTCCAAATTTTGTGATTTCCTTCACAGCTGGCTCCAAGATCTTCCAAAATTCCATGACAAGATTTTCACAACTAGCCAATTTCCCCTCCATAAAGTCTACGTCAACATTGAGGTTTTTATGATCAACACGATCAATCACCAAAGTTCTAACAATCATACCTAGCGCCTTTAAATCCACTACAAACCCAGTATTAGGATCAGGAAGTCCCTTCACCATCACAATCAATTCAAAATTATGACCATGCCAATTCACATTAGCACAGGGTCCGAACACCTCAAAATTCTTTTCTTCAGTCCAATTTGGATTCCAAAGTTTATGGGCCGCATTGAAATCCTCTTTTCTACAAACGTAAATCATACCTTCTCAATTAGGCTGCAAAGTTATGGAAAAGAAGAATAGATTTAGACTTTTACTGGAAAGTAGATTCAATAAAAAGGCCTGATAATTATCAGGCCCTTACTATTAGACACTATTCAACTTTCGAAAGAAGATCACAAGATGATCCTCTCTGCTTAAATCAAGTTTATTTTCTTTGATGATCGATTTAGCTAATTCCTTATCTGAATCTTTCAAAGATTTAAGGATATTATTCGTTCGCGCTCTCACAGTCTCCACTTTCTCATTCGAATCGATAAGGTAGAAAGTCTCTTCATAAACGAACATTCGGCCAGGAGTCGGTGTGTAACTATTCTTTGGGGGAGTCACAAGATCTGTGAAAAACTTACGGATAAGCGTATATTTTTCGCCTTCTGCGATTACGTTTACTAAATCTTTTGGTCCGATCCCCGGTATAAACTCAAACCCCTTTTTCACCAATAGTTTTGGCAACATCCCAAGAGTTCCGGTTGCTAATAGAATTGAAGGTCGCTCCAACATCGCGTACTCCACGTAATCTTTATTTAGAAATATAGTATTACCAGCTTCATTGATGACCTCTAGCTCATTATCATGGACATTAAATCGATAAGCTACATTTTCTTTAACCCCCGCATTGGTCGTACCTATATCTGCTCTGGACCAATCCTCGAATAAGTAAGGTGAACCATCTATCTCAGCGTAACTCGTCAGTCTGGCAGGAGCTCCATTAAGACTAATATTAGATATTTGTGCCTTTACCCCATAAGAGCAAAATAAGGCTATTACAATTAATAATTTCTTCATTTTAATGCTTAATTACTTTTTTGTGTAACGTTAAATTATTTGTGTTAATCCTCAGTATATACAAGCCAGCCGGTCCGGTAAGATTCATTATCAGTTGAATTTCTTCTTCAGTCTTGGATATCTCATTTACTAAATATCTTCTTCCTGCCATATCCAATAATTCGAGTACTACTTGTCCCCTATACCCATTTGAAATAGTAATGTTCAACTTATCCGAAGTTGGAATAGGTCCTACAAAAACTCCAAATCTACTAAGCTCAACCTCTTGATCTGGGATCGCTGAGATCACAATTGGATCAGAAATTCGGTTACATATAGTATTGAAAATAGCAACCTGATATAATCCATCTCCTACAACTTGAAGTGATCTACTCGTACCTCCTTCGACCAGTTTACTATTGATATACCACTGATACGATGTGCCCGGTTGTAGTGAAGTCAATACATTTCCATTGACCACAATCGTTGGCTTGGCTAATTCATTTTCCCCTACTTGAATTGATTGATCGAAAACCGTTGAACCAGAAGCATTAGAAATTGTCAGTTTCACATTCTCCTCTCCTGCTTGGTCAAATACGAAGATTGGATTCCGTTCAGTTGAAGTCCCCTTCCCTCCAAAATCCCATAGATAGGAAGAGATTGAACCTTCACTGAGATTTTCGAAGGAGATCGCTGCTCCTACACAATTGAAATTACTCCTAAAATTGGCAAATAGAACAGCTGCACAATTCTGACTTAACCAGCCTGTTGCATTTGAAACTGAAGCACTGCTCCCCAAATTAATGATTGCCTTACCCTGATGATCAACGTTGGAAATGCTAAGATTTTCAAAACAATATTTCTTATATAGGTTATGTGTTAGTTTTCCTTTGCCTGAGGCCGTAATCAATGCTTTCGATTCAGTGGTAGCTGAGACAGCTATCGAATTCAAAATAATAATTTCTCCAGCTTGATCTAAATCAAGTTCGGAACCGGCGCCTACAGAAAGCGAGTCGACTTGGATACGTTGAACTTTCTGAAGGGCTTTCCCTCCAACTAGACTTAAGCTTTTAAATCCTCCTGTATTTAAGACAAACGTACCTGAAGTTATGGCGAGAGACTTAAGATCTAACGAAGAATTATTTTCAAAATTACCCGTGGTCCCATTAAATTTCAATGCTATGCCTTCCTTGATGGTAACAGTGGCCCCAATATTGAAATCACCAGATACTTCAATTGTATTTAGTTCTCCAATAAGACTCGACTGACCTAACATCGCAAATTTATTAAGTTTAAGAGTAGAAAATCCAGTTCTGACATTGGCATTGGAAATAGTTAATTGATCCAGTTTACCCGCTTCAAGGATCTGCCAATTTCCAGCATTGAACTGAAGTTCAACCTGATCAAATACAGCCTCGCCCAATGCTACCAGTTGGTCGTTGACAGTTTGGTTAGCAAATATAAGCTTACCATTCTTTATTGATGTGACCTGATTACTTACTCTTAAGCCATTGGAAAGCACAATTGAATTGCCCTTAAGATCAAAACTCACTAACTGATTACCAAATAAATTTATGCTAAAGGCATTTGCATCAACAGGGAAATTAACTGTTACAGCGCCTGAATTTGAACCTTCAAAAACAACTCGTGTACCAATATCAGGAATACGGTTTGCACTTGGACCATTGGAATCAAGTGACCAATTTAGGGGATTTATCCAATCGCCATTCACAGAACCTATCCAATAAAGTGTCTCATCTGCACCATCAGCCGTACCAGATCTGAGTACAAACGAGAAATCCTGAAGTCCATTTTTCAATTCAGCTTTATGAGACACTACGATTCGGTAGCGCTGGGCCTTTGGGTTAGGAATATAAATCTGTTCTACGTTATCTCGAAAATTATCTGAGGTATTTTGAGCTTTTGCAGAAAGTCTCAAAGCAGGATCGAGTGTGTATGGAAAATAAGTATTTCCCTCTTCGTCCACTATTCGAAGATCCAAATCATTGACAAGCATCAGATTTTGAGGGTTAACGGATGGACTTGGAGAGTTGCCCGATGGATCTGTCCAAGCGATCGTAACACGAATCGGTGTGACCCCATCAGAGATAAATTCATTCTCAAACCTCCCTCCCTGAGCTAATCGCTCTTCACGAATAATATCGGAGCTTCCATTTTCATTTATGATGATCTCTGCCGCGTCTTTTGTATCAAGTAGCCCCCAACCATAAGCATAGTCTGGGCCAGGATTAGGACCAGCCTCTCTGGTAGTATTAATCATGAGCGCTTTCAGCGTAGAAGCCCACATGTAACGACCTGAGTTTCTATTTGAGTAAAGTTGCTGAAGCAGTAGTAACGAACCGGTTACATTTGGTGAGGCCATCGAGGTTCCACTCAAACTTGCATATGAGTCAGTAGCTCCTCCATCGGATATGGCAGAACTAAACACACCAACTCCCATTGCGACTACATCGGGCTTTATCCTGCCATCATCCACTGGTCCAACACTTGAAAAGCTACTTATTGCTACGCTTTGCGGTCCGACATAATTACTAACACTGGATACTGCTCCTACGGTTATGGCATTTTTGGCCACTCCCTCAGGCCCAATATTATCGTCAGGTCCATCAGGATTACGACTTCCGTCTCCTGAATCATCTCTATCATTACCTGCGGCCCAAACTACGGTGTAATACGGCTTTGCAAATATCAGATCATCCAAACCTTTACTTTTTGCGCCATAAAATCCAAATCGGTATTCTTCTTTTGGATCGACCGAGGCATTGCCAGCCCAAACCCAAGCATTACTAGCATTTCGATACCAGCCTAAGACAACACCATAGGAGTGGTTAGACACCAAATGACCGTCCATCTTTGTAACTGGATCATAGGCGTTAACATTCATCTTAGATAAATCGCTCTCCCAATTAAAAGCCCATCCAGTCGCTTCACTTGCCATTCCTTTTGCACTAGGATTTATCCCTGCAGCCATGACCGTACCAGAGACGTGAGTTGCATGATTACTAATCGTTTCTGTAGAACCATCAATCTGTGTCAATCTTCCCTGAAACTCGACATGATCAGGTTTGGGACGTGTTTGATCATAGATACCTACGGTCATTCCTTTTCCAGTCAGATTGAGACCTAATGAACCTCCAACTTGAAGTGCATTGGTACTAGTAGTAACAGCGGCTTCCGTATTAAAAATAGTATAATAAACTGGAGCGTTTGATTCATCAAAATAATTTAATTCTGCAATTTTGTTGTTTTCCAATTTTAAAAATAAAGGCAACCCTCTTTGTAATGCCTTTTGCTTTAAAGCTTCTTTATTTAAGATAAAGGAGGGATAATTAGCATTAAAATCTTTTGAGATAGAAGATCTAAGTGATTCCAATGAAGGTGAATTTGCACGACCTTGCCCTAGGGCAAAGTGAAAACTCAGCATTAATAAGCAAATAGTATATAGTATTTTCATCAATTCTAAAATCTTATTAATTATTTATCAACACCTTAAAAATAAGTAAAGTTTAAAAAAGAATTCAAGACACGTAGTCACTTAAAGATTAAGGAAAATTGAAATTTAGTGGGATGGTTTTGCTTTAGATATCAGTTTGTTTAAATTCAAAATTAATATCAAAATGCCAGAAATATGATTTTTAATCTACGCTAAAGGTAAATAGATCACTAGATGGGAATAAATTAGCTCAGTTTAGCAATGAGTGATTTGTTTTATATATTAGAAGAATTCAAGAAAAAAGGGAGAGTCTCCCCTCCCTTTTAGTAGGTATTATGATTACTGTTTTACCAATACAGTTTTACCATTTATTCCATTTGGCACGTCACTCCAATAAACAGTTATAGTTTTTGTAGCAGCATTCCATGATCCAACTTTTGGTTCCACTACTGGTGCAGTAATGTCAAATTGAGTTGTTCTTGTTTGAACAAAAGTGAGCTTATTACAATTATCAGAATAAATCACTTCTTGAGTTGTCGTAAATCCAAATGCAAGGTATAGACCGGCAGATATATCAGAAATCACATATCGACCATCTGCCAGAGGGGTTACAGTAACATCAGCAGTAAAAGTACCATAACCTGAAGTACCAGTAGCCTTCCACTTATCAGTTGCTACAGATATTGCAGATGGACAAACCACTCTGATCAGAACTGTCAACTTTCCGTAATTCGAAGAAATATCAGCACCTGTAACAGAGGCCATCTTCAATACCAAATTTGGAGTTTCAGTAGGTTCAATATTACCTGTTAAGATAGTCACCGGTACTTTTACCACGAACTCCCCAGCTGGGATGGTAACAGAAGTAACATCAAATCTGTAGTGAACACCACTAACTGCCGTGGAAGTAGGATCTACTTCTAGATTAATCGTAACAGGAGCTGCTGCAGAAGTTGAAACTCTATTCAATTGAATTTCTAGCACATTGGTTTGTGTAGGGCTGCTTCTTACTTGAGTAGCAGCCAAACCATTTGGTAGATTTCCTGCATTAAATTCAACTTGATTCCCACCATAAAAGGTATCGGTACCTTGATCATCAAAACAAGCAGTGATTGTCAACGTAGCGACAAGCATTACTAGGAAAATATATATTTTGTTGCTTTTCATTATTTTTCCGTTTTTAGTTGTAGCCTGGATTATCCACCAAAAGCTCATTTAAGATCAATTGATCCTGAGGTAAAGGAGCTAAAAGTCTGTAATCAGAGTATGGAACAGGCTGATTATTTGAATGTTTAGATATAGTCAATCCATTTCTTTTTAGATCGAACCATCTATGACCTTCCAATGCAAACTCCACTCTTCTTTCTTTCAAAATCTGATTGAATAATGCATCTCCTACTAATCCAGCATCAACTGCAGCTAGACCTCTCTTGCTTCTTAATGCATTCAAATCAGATCTCGCTCCTGGAGCATCAGTTCTAAATCTTGCTTCTGCTCTGATTAGAAATAATTCTGAAGCTCTCATGATAGGAAGATTCTCAAGGAAGTCACCTTTTGTACCTAGCCACTTAGCTGATCTAAACACTGTTCCAGTAGCGCCAGATCTCGTTGTTGCTATCCAGGCATTTCTCCGAATATCCCCAATCTCATAAGCTGCAATTAATTCACTCGATGCAGTCACTATGAACTGAGCACCAGTAAACACATTAGAAGTAAGCGTACACATAGAATTGTTCACACCATCTACCGTTGACCAATCCACTGATCTAATTTCAATTTCGAAAAGAGATTCAGGGTTTGGATAAGTAGAGAAACCTGAAACATAGTTAGCAGGAGTAGATAGACCTGTACCATCATTACCTAAATTAAAAGTAGTCATGGATTGAGTTGCCATAGCCGCAGCTTGCGGCAACTTAGAATCATACAGGTAAGCCCTTGCAAGAAGTGCTTCGGCTGCGCCTTTTGTTACTCTATATATTCCATTAGAACCTTGTGCAGCAGACGGAAGTAAGCCAATAGCAGTATTCAAATCTGACTCGATCAGATCATATACCTGTCTATTAGTGGATCTAGCCTTGAAATCCGCATCTGAAAAACTCAAAGTAGGGGTAGTTCGGATAATTACTGAATTGTTCCATCCATTTACTTCTTTTCCTGGCTCATAACCGTAAACTTTTGCTAGATCGAAGTAATAAAGAGCTCTTAAGAAAAATGCTTCACCTTTAATTCGGTTTTTTCTTGTAGCATCACCTTCTACAGCATCAACACCATTAATGATGATATTGGTTACGTTAATTGCACCATAGTTACCCCACAAACCCATGTGTTGTCGATCCGCATTCACTTCCTGACCAATGTATCTGCCTGTATTAGCGATAATTCTTAAATTATCAGCCATGATCTCAGGAGCGATCATCAGTGATTGACCATAAGAAGCAAAACTCCTTGCCCCAGTATAAGCAGTTGCTAGTAGCGACTCGTAGCCATTAACATCCGCTAAGGCTGTATCCGGCGTTAGACTTTGTCTTGGTTCGGTATCCAATAAATCTGAACATGATGCCAGGGATAGTATGGAACCAAGCGCTATAATTTTTATATAATTTTTCATTCCTATTTCTGATTAGAAGTTAAGATTGATACCAGCAGAGATTTGTCTTGCATTTGGATACCTACCAAAAGTAGTGTTTCCTGTAATACTGACCACCTCAGGATCTATCCCATTGAAATTAGTAAAAGTGGCCAAATTTAAGCCTTGTACGAAAATGGATGCACTAGCCATTCCAATTTTGCTAGCTGCCGCTGAACCTAACCTATAGTTTAAAGTCACTTGCTTCAACCTTACATATCCACCATCACTCAATAGTCGAGTAGAGAAAGTGTTGACAGCTGAAGTTCCAGCCTCTTGACCTCCCTCAAATGGTCTACCAACAGTAGTTACATCACCAGGCTGCTTCCAATAATTCAATTGATCAACAGTTAAGTTTCCAGTACCTGATCCCCAGTTGCCTAGGTTAAAGATGTCCGCGTTAGATGCAATGTTACCAAATTGACCTTGAAAGAATACTTCAAGTGTCACTGGACCGTATGTGAATGTGTTTGAAAGACCTCCATAACTTGTGGGAAGACCAGTTCCTCTATAATCTAAGGTACTTTGACCAGCGATATAAGTATAGTTTCCAGTACCAGTACCATCATCGTACATCGCACGACCATTTGATGGATTCACACCTTGGTATTGATTAGTATACCAGAATTGGATTGGACGACCTACGATCAAGTCATTACCGACTCGATCCTTACCGTCGTAGAGGGATATCAACTCATTCTCTAAGAATGTAATATTGAATCCAGTGCTCCACTGAAATTTTCCAACTACAATGTTCACAGTTTGTATATCGATGTCAACTCCTTGATTTCGAACTTCGCCTGTATTTCTGGTGATTGAACCAAAACCTGAATCAACTGGGAGCGGTGTGTTGAATAGTAGTGATTTAGAATTCTTTCTCCAGAAATCAACAGTAGTAATAATTCGACCATTAAATAGAGTAGCGTCTAAACCGAAGTTAAAGGTTTCAGATTCTTCCCATGTTAATAAGTCGTTACCCAACTGGGACAAATTCAAACCACCCTGGCCAAGATACTGGCCTGAAGAACCTACTAAAGTTCTTGACCCAAAATTTGATCGATCTAAATCGTTTGGATCAATATCAGAATTACCAGTGATACCGTATGAAGCTCTTACCCTTAAGTTATCTAACCAAGTCACGTCCTGAAGGAATGCTTCAGAAGAAAGTCTCCATCCGGCAGATGCTGCATAGAATGTACCCCATCTGTTTTGCTCACCAAATCTAGAATGCCCATCTCTTCTTAGCGTGAAGTCAGCAGTATAGCGATCGTCATAGTCATACTTTGCCTGTCCAAAGACACCTGCTCTTTTGTATTCAGTGAAAAAGCTTCCTACTGCGAATGGAGTGGCAGCATTATTCAAATAGATTAAAGTTGGATTTGGAAATCCTCTGCCAGTTGCTGTTTGTAAATCAGATTGTGATCCTTTATATTCAACACCTAAGATACCCGATACAGTATGCACATCATTGAATTTCTTGTTGAAATTAAAGTTGTGGTTAGTATTGAAATTTGTAGCTCTCCTAGCTGTAACCGTTGAAGCTCCACCATAAGATGAAAATACTGGGATCGTAGAAGGTCTATTATTTATATCAGCATTATCTGAGAAATCAAGTCCGAAATATGAAGTGAAACTTAACCACGGAGCAATTTGATAACTCATCTGAATGTTGGATACCGTCTGAACAGTTTTGCCACTTCTCAGCTCTTGAGCCACACCTTGTGCAATGTTGTATCCAAAAAGATGGTTTGAAGGATATGGAGCAAATGTTCCATCCTCATTGTAAATCGGCACATTTGGACGAGCAGAGAAACCTGCCACAAATGGCGAGTTTACAAAGTTACCGTTTGCGATTGACCCATTGGTGTTTTGGAATGCCAAAGACAAATTAGCAGAAACTGTAAAGTTTTTGCTTGGTCGATGGGTCACATTTAATCGTCCAGTAGCTCTGGAGTAATCAGACATTTCAATTTGCCCTTCCTGCTTGGTGTAAGAACCAGAAAGATAAAATGTAGTCTTCTCGTCACCACCAGAAATGGAAACATCATATACGCTCAATCTTCCTGTTCTATAAAGTGCATCTAACCAATCGCTGGATTCAAGATTAGGATCTTCAGGATTTCCATAAGTAGCATCAGCACCTGCCGTTGCAAGACCTCTGTTCTGGTAAGCTACTCTTTTGATGCCTGCCAACTGAGAGGCGTCCATCACGTCATAGAGGTTCAAAGGTTGTACTATTCCTTCCTGTACGGATACCTTAACCAGTGACTTTCCTTTTTTGCCTCTCTTGGTAGTGACGATTACCACACCATTTGCGGCCTGAGCCCCATAAATTGCTGCTGCTGCTGCGTCTTTCAACACTTCAATAGATTCTATATCATTTGGGTTGATGGAGCCTAAAGCGTTTTGGTTTCCCTGACCAGATAGCCCTCCACTGGCGATTTGTACGCCATCAATGATGTAAAGTGGGTCATTTCCAGCGTTAATAGAACCAACACCTCTAATTCGAACATTCAAAGTTCCACCTGGCTGGCCAGAAGTGGATGTTACTTGAACTCCAGCAATTCGACCTTGCATCGCACGGTCAAAAGATTGAACAGGTAGATTTTCGAAAATTTCTCCTTTAACAGAAGAAATTGCACCTGTGGCTTCTCTTTTGGACTGATCACCATAAGAAGTAACCACATATTCGGACAAGGACTGTATATCCTCCTCCATGGATATATCGACAACTGATCTATTGCCGATATTGACCTCCTGAGGACTTAAGCCGACAAAGCGAAAGACCAATACATTGCTTCCGGCCGGAACATTGATTGAGTATTTGCCATCAAGATCTGTGGCTATACCAATAGTTGTTCCCTTGACCAGAACTGTTGCTCCTGGTACTCCTAAGTTATCCTCGCTAGAGATAACTGTACCAGTGATGACACGACTTTGGGCAAATGCAACTACATTTGCCATTAAAAACATGAAACCTATAAGTAAAACTTTCCTCATATTTGGTTTGATTATGGTTGAAAATATATTCAATGATATCCTTAAACTTTGAATATCACAATCCAAAGACACATAAATAGGATAAATGGTTTAATTATAGAAATTCTGGAAAATTTGCAAAAATTAGGTTCCTCCAAATAAAATTTCTTTCTGGAAAGATTAGCAGAATTAATAGTGACTTTTTTAATATTATTTTAGTGTTAACAAAAGTTAATTTGTTGAAAAAAATATTGAGTTTCATTAAAAATAATTTTTAGTCATGTTCACAGGACTTAATTTTCCAAAAAATGAGTTTGACAAAATATTACATATGTAAATATTATTTTTAAGCTTTATTATTACTTATTAACATGTTACGATAGAATTTTAATCTAAAATTACGACAAGATTAGAAAAAAAAATTAATATTAGTTAATAAACTAATTTATTTTTAATAAAAAATCTGAAAAGCAAGTACAGTTATAACTAGCGTCTTAAAGTACTCTAACTGTTATTCTCCTGTTCAATGCTTGGTTTTGGGCGTCAATGTTTGGCACTATTGGAATCTTGTCACCTTTGCCCTCGACCATCACTCTCGCCGGGTGCAAACCTTTATTTACCAAATATTCTTGCACACTCTGCGCTCGCTGCAAACTCAGCTGAATATTATACACCGAACTGCCAATATTATCGGTATGCCCTGTTATCAAAATATTAACATTTGGGTTCTCAACCAAGAAATTGGATAGTCGTGAAAGCGAAGACTTAGATTCCATTTTCAAATCATACCTGTCAAACTCAAAAAATACATTTTCAAAAATAAATTCAATACCCGGTGCTATAGGATCCAATTCGATTGAAAGATCTTTCACGTTTTGAAGCTTATCGCGCGTTACATTGAAAATCTTCGGGACATAGCCTTTCTTTTCCACATACAGCCCCGACACTGATTTTTCAGGGTAAAGCATCATAAATTCTCCCGTTTTACCATCAGACTTGAATTCATACAGCGTACTATCATTGATCAAAGAAACTAGTGATAACGTGGCTTCTATTGGTTGTCCAGTTTTTGAATTAAATATTATCCCTTCTGTTACTATCAAATTCGATCCCAAGTAAATCTCTTCCGGGAATTTGAATCGGTACAACAAAGCGCTGTCATTTTCCTGCTCCTCATTTGTCAATTCGGTGAAATAGGCGTAATCTTTCTGCGCAGTAATAAATAATGCAACTTGATCCAATTGATCGTTGATCGGTCGACCAAGATTCTGAGGAGCAGTGAACTCTCCTCCCGATACCTTAGACAATAAAATATCCATTCCTCCAAATCCTACATGTCCGTCGGAGGCAAAAAACAGAATCTCATTATTGAAAAATATGAATGGGCTAATCTCATCTTTCGCTGTGTTTACCACATTACCCAGATTTTTAGCTTCTGCCCAAATCCCATCTTTCTGCCTTACGGTAAACCAGATATCATTTCCTCCAAAACCTCCTTTTCGATTGGAGGAAAAGAAAAGTATTCGACCATCAGCTGATAGCGAAGGCTGGGAATCCCATGACCTGGAATTCACTTTCTTCCCCATGTTTTTAGGACTTTGCCAGAGTCCATTTGTCTTGTAGGCAATGTAAAGATCACAACTCCCCTCTGTATCCGGAGCATCGCAAGAGGTATAGATCAGGATATTCCCATCAGCGGTGATCGAACAGGTGCCCTCATTATAAATCGAATTAATGGCACCGGAAATTGTGCTTGGTTTGGACCACTTCCCATCTGAAGAGAGGTATGCTCGATAAATATCTTCTTTATCATTATTTCCTGTTCCATCTCGCTTGGTAAATAGGATTTGTTCTCCATCGGCTGTCAACACAGGAAAGTATTGCAAACGAAACTCATTTAGCGGGCTAGGCAACATTTCCTTTTCGATCACCATTACCTTACCAAGCTCGGATTGGATAAAATCCATCTTGGATTTCATTTCATGATAATATATAGTGGACTTAAAAGATTGATCTAGGAGTGGGTCTATTTCCTGGAATGCTTGGTACGCTTCATCAAATCTCCCTTGTCTCAAATAAAGATTTGAAAAAACCCAACCTACATCTGCTACAAGTTTGGATGTGGCATTTTTGCCTTTTAGTTTATTCTTGCCTACCAAAGTCACTTTTTCTGCCTCTGCAAGCCTGCCTTGCGTAATCAATAGTTGAGCTTGCTTCACATAGGCTTCAATAAATGAAGCTTCACGATTGATTGCTTCTTGATATTTCAAAATAGCAGCATCATATCTTCTCGATAAAGTAAGCTCCTCAGCCTCTGTAAAATACCTAATTGCTTTAGAATCAATAATAGAATAGCTCTGACCCTGTACAGTCAAAACTGCTGAAAAAAACAGAATTCCAAAGAAAAGCAGACGCATGGGTTTAAGGTATAGCCATAAATTTATGAGTTTGAAGGGATATTTTCCAAGATGGCTGATTTTTTACGTATTCGATGATTTCAGGCATAAACTTGTCTGCCTTACTCCACTCCGGCTGAAGGCGAAGTTCACAGTCACTTTTTACCAGCTTTGCGTGCTCCTCAGCAAATGCAAAATCGCTCTTATGAAAGACCACTACTTTCAATTCATCCGCTTCTTCATAGATCGACAAATGTGGCTTTTTGAATTTCTTGGGGGAAAAACAAACCCAATCAAAATCCCCGGAAAAAGGGTGAGCACCCGAAGTTTCGATGTTAGTGGTAAAGCCTCTCTCTTTCAAAAGCTTGGTCAAAGGCCCCAAATCATAGAGTAAGGGCTCGCCGCCTGTGATCACAGCTAGTCTTCCTGGATAGATGCAAGCTTCATCGACTATTTTATCAATAGACAAAACTGGCCATTTTCCAGCTTCCCAGCTATCTTTGACATCACACCAAACACAACCCACATCGCATCCCCCTATACGGATGAAATACGCCGAATGTCCAGTAAACTTACCTTCCCCTTGTATCGTGTAAAAAGCTTCCATCACGGGCAGAAATATGCCGGCAGCCACTTGTTCTTTTATTGTCATTTGAATTTTTGATGAAGCGGGTGATTCGACCGCTTGTGATTAATTAAATACAAAGGTAAAATTAAAGCTGGAAAGTTTTAAAGCAAAAAAGTGGTAAGGTTTTTCAACTTTACCACTTTCAAACTTTTTAACTTTAAGAGCTATTTTTTTAATGTTGGATAAGTCACACCCAATTGCTCCAAGTAGGTGCCGTATTTCGTCTCATCGTAATAGAATTTTTCCAGAAGTGGACGGTATTGATTCATAATAGCAGTATTGAGATAAATCGGAGGCATGTCATCTGCAGTGATCATTGGCTTATAAGTTTCTTCCTTAGTTTGGACATTTCTGAAGTAATCCCAAGCCTGATCCACTAATTCTGGCTGAAGTAGGAAATCCAATATCGTCATTGCTTCAGCTTTGGCTCCGGCAGTGACCCCTTTGTGAGCAATCGGAGTAGCCATTGCTATCGCATTACTCCAGTGATGCCCTTGCAGGCCTGGGATATTCGAAGGAAATCTTAAAGTCACTGTTGGAACTACCCAAGAAACGTCACCGATATCATCTGATCCACCAGAAATCGGTACTTTAACCGGAAGTCTAAGTGTATCTAATTTGGTGTCTAAGCCTTCAATATTCTTAGACTTCACTTCGATTTGTACTGCCTTTGCAAGTGTCTGATCATCGGCTGACCACTTTGGCAAGCCCACTTTTAAGATATTTGCATACATCTTCTCAGCGACCACTTTATTAAAGTGTCTCGGCCAAGCTGTTCCAAGTATTTTTGAGGTCACTTCGGTGTTAGTCATCAAAGCCGCCCCTTCAGCCATTTTATTTGCGATTTCGTACATCTCCATGATCCCATCATACTTCACATCCCGGAAATAATACCAGATAGAAGCTTTGGAAGGAACCACGTTGGGCTGATCTCCGGCATCGGTGAAAATGGAATGCGAGCGCTTCAATGGATCCAAATGCTCCCGCTTGTAATTCCAACCGACATTCATCAGCTCGGCAGCATCCAGTGCACTTCTTCCACGCCATGGTGATCCTGCAGAGTGAGCAGCCTCGCCTGAGAACGTATATTCAACAGAAATCAAACCTGTACCAGATGCTTGGCCATAGCTTACACCAAGGTTGTCACCCACATGAGTAAAAATGCAAATATCTACATCATCAAAAAGTCCATCTCGAGTGTACCAAGCTTTCGCAGCAACGAGTTCCTCGGCAATTCCGGGCCAAAGAATCAAAGTACCCCCGATATTTTCACGCTCCATGATTTTCTTTACGGCCAATGCTGCAGTAATATTCAAGGGAATACCCGCATTATGACCTTCGCCATGACCGGGAGCACCATCCACAATCGGCTTATGATATGCCACTCCTGGGTACTGGGAAGCCTTTGGAATATTATCGACATCAGAACCTAATGCAATGACAGGACCGTCACCATTCTTCCAAGTCGCAAACCATGCTGTTGGGATTCCGGAAACGCCCGTCTCAACAGTGAATCCGTTTTGCTCCAAAATACCAGTGAGATATTTCGAAGATTCTACTTCTTGAAAGCCGAGCTCTGCAAAACTGAAAATCTTATCTACCATTACTTGGCTCATTTTAGCGTCTTGCCCGACCAACATTGCAGCTTCTTGCTTCAAAGCATCGATTTGCTTAGCAGACATTTTCTTCTGGGAATAAGCCTCTGGCAAAATCCCAAGAATAGCTATCGAAATAGCTGTCAATCCTATTTTGAATGTGTTATTCATCTGATTAGTGGTTTGATTTAAGTTTGAAAGTAGTAAAAAGCTAGGATCATCTGGAATAAAATTGACCAGTGGAAAGAAAAAGGACTCAAGAGGAATTGGTAAATTGATCACCAAAGCCGCTCGAATTTTCTATTTTTGCAATCGTTTAGCTTAAATATCATCGAAAATTCAATCATGGCGGAATACAATTTCAGGGAAATCGAACAAAAATGGCAGGCATACTGGGAAAAGAATCAAACTTACCTCGCTGAGCCAAACCCTGACAAACCTAAATTCTATACGCTCGACATGTTCCCCTACCCTTCTGGTGCAGGGTTACACGTCGGCCATCCACTGGGATATATTGCTTCAGATATCACTGCAAGATTTAAGCGGCTGAAAGGATTCAATGTCCTTCACCCAATGGGTTACGATAGCTTTGGTCTTCCAGCTGAGCAATACGCAATTCAAACTGGACAGCATCCTGCCGTTACTACAGAACAAAATATTGCCCGCTACACCGAGCAATTGAAAAATATTGGTTTTGCCTTTGACTGGAGCAAAGAACTCCGAACTTCTGATCCGAGCTATTACAAATGGACGCAATGGGTCTTTATGCAGCTGTTTAATAGCTACTATGATCAGGATGCTGATAAAGCACTTTCTATTGATTCGTTGACTTCTAGATTTATAAAAGAAGGAAATAAAAATGTCAAGGCCGTTTGCGACGATGAAACGCCTATTTTTTCACATTTGGACTGGAAGGCTTTTACCGAAAAAGAAAAACAGGAAATGCTTCTAAAGTACCGCCTGACTTTCTTGGCAGAGACTACCGTAAACTGGTGTGCTGCTTTGGGTACCGTACTTTCCAATGACGAAGTAAAAGATGGATTCTCCGAACGAGGAGGGCATCCCGTCGAGCGCAAGAAAATGATGCAATGGTCCATGCGGATCACAGCTTATGCTGATCGCTTGCTTCAGGGTCTGGAAAAAGTCGAATGGTCTGAGCCCATCAAAGAGATGCAACGCAACTGGATTGGCAAATCAATTGGAGCGGATGTAGTTTTCCAAGTAAAAGATTCAAACCAAACTATCAAGGTATTCACCACTCGAGTGGATACTATATATGGTGTCACCTATTTGGCTTTGGCACCAGAAAGTGAATTGGCAGCCACATTGATCACAGAAGATGAGCGCAGTACCGCAGAAGCCTATATCGTAGTAGCTAAAAACCGCTCTGAACGCGAGCGTATGAGCGATGTCAAAACCATTTCTGGTGCATTCACTGGCTCTTATGCAATCAACCCCTTCAATGGCGAAGAAGTCCAAATCTGGGTAGCTGACTATGTGCTTGCTGGGTACGGGACTGGCGCAGTAATGGCCGTACCTGCCCATGATGAGCGGGATTACAACTTTGCGATGCATTTTGGTTTAGAGATTCGTCAAGTAGTCGATGGCTCTATGGAGAAAGGTTCTTTCCCGGGAAAAGGAGGTTTGATCATCAATTCGGGCTTTATCTCCAATCTTTATATGAAAGATGCGATTCTAAAGGCCATTGAATTTTTGGAGGAAAAAGGCATCGGGAAAGGCAAAATCCAATATCGTATGCGTGATGCGATCTTTACACGTCAGCGCTATTGGGGCGAGCCGCTTCCGGTTTATTTCAAAGACGGCTTGCCTTATTTGATTGATGAAAAAGACTTGCCTTTGGTTTTGCCTGAGGTTGACAAATATTTGCCAACAGAAGATGGGGCACCACCACTGGGCAGGGCAGAAGACTGGAATTACAAAACTTCCGAGGGAGAATTTCCATTGGAAATGAGTACAATGCCGGGATGGGCCGGATCGAGCTGGTATTTCTTCCGCTACATGGATCCAAAAAATGATTCAGTGTTTGTAGATAAGGCGAAAGCAGATTATTGGGGAGCTGTGGATTTGTATATCGGCGGATCAGAACATGCAACAGGGCACTTATTGTATTCCCGATTTTGGACCAAATTCCTTTTCGATCTTGGAGTAGTTAGCATTGATGAACCTTTCCAAAAGATGATCAACCAAGGGATGATTCAGGGCAGATCCAATTTCGTCTATCGAATCAAAGGCGAAAACAAATTCGTCAGCCTTGGGCTAAAAGATCAATACGAGACTTCCGCGATTCATGTGGACGTCAATATTGTCTATAACGACCAACTGAATCTGGAAAAATTCAAAGCTTGGAGACCAGATTTGGCTGATGCCGAATTTGTGTTGGAAGACGGAAAATACCTCTGTGGAACCGAGGTCGAAAAGATGTCTAAGTCTAAATACAATGTGGTTAATCCTGATGACATCATTGAGCGCTATGGGGCGGATACACTTCGCTCTTATGAGATGTTCCTTGGGCCTTTGGAGCAATTCAAACCTTGGAACACAAATGGAATTGATGGAGTATATAAGTTTTTGAGAAAGCTTTGGAATCTGTACCATATCCAGGCAGGAGAATTCAAAGTATCTGAAGAAACACCTAGCAAGGAAGAGTTTAAAACCCTTCACAAAGCCATCAAAAAGATGGAAGAGGACATGAGCAATCATTCCTTTAATACTTCCGTGTCGAGTTTTATGATTTGCGTGAATGAACTGACTGCTTTGAAATGCGATAAGCGTGGGATTTTGGAACCTTTAGCAATTTTGGTTTCACCTTATGCCCCACACATTGCCGAGGAACTTTGGAGTTTACTTGCCCATCAAAACTCAATTACGGAAGCCACTTTCCCAGAGTTCAAGGAGGAGTACCTTATCGAAAGCAATTTCGAATATCCGGTGATGATCAATGGGAAGCTGCGCGCTAAGTTGAATCTACCGCTTTCACTTACGAAGGAAGAAATCGAAAAAGAAGCTATGGCTGATGAAACTGTCCAAAAATGGCTGGAAGGTAAAGCTCCCAAAAAGGTAATTATCGTAGCCGGAAAGATTGTGAATCTGGTGATTTGAACAATTTAACGTTAGGTAATTAAGTCAATCAGATTTTTTCGATTGACTTTTTTTATATTTAAGGAATGGCAAGTGAAATTGAAGACCTAAACAAAATCATCGAGTATTGGAAAAATTCATCGGATCAGAATTACGATACAATGATAAACCTCAAGAAATCTAAGGATTTTAGCTGGGCCTTGTTTCTTGGACACCTTCTACTTGAAAAGCTTTTAAAAAGCTCACTACGTTAAGAAAAATAAGAAACACGCATTATTCACCCATGACTTACTCCGCTTGGTTTTAAAAACAGATTTACCGCTGACAGAAATCCAAAAGGATTGGCTAGATGAACTTACAACTTTCAATCTAAATACTCGGTATGATAATTTTAAGAATGAGTTTCATCAAATTTGTACAGTTGAATTCACCGAAAAATGGATCAAAATAATAGAACAATTGAGACTTTGGCTAATCAAGGAATTATCGAAATTTTAAAGGATTACCTGAAGGAAATCCCTAAAGAGCTTGGATTGAAAGAAGCTTATCTTTTTGGTTCGTATGCCAACGGAAAAGAAACTGAATCAAGTGATATGGATTTGGCCTTAATCTTCGATAAAATGGAGGATTTCTTTCAAACCCAATCAATCCTAAGGAAACTTAGAAGAAATATTGATATTCGTATTGAACCCCATCCTTTGAAAATAGAAGAATTCAATTCTGAAAATCCTTTTGCTTTAGAGATAAAAGAAACTGGGATTCTAATTGGTTAGAAGAGAAATTACACTTGACACATTATTAGAAGAGGTAGTCAGAACTAGAGCAGTCAAACGTGTTCTTGAAATAATCGGAGAGGCAACCAAACAATTATTGAAAATTGATCCAGCATTCCCGATTTAAAGTTCCATGCAGATAATAGCTACTAGAAATTTTATAACGCATGAGTATGGTACTATTTTCTATGAAAATGTGGTTGAAATATTTGTTAATCATTTACCTATCCTTAAGCAAGAAGTAAAGGAATTACTTTCAAAGGAATGATTATCTACACTTTTCCTATCAGGACTGCTTTCATTGATCGAGATTTGGAGATGATCTCGCCAGAGATGGAAATAAAGTCATTGGAATTTACTCAGAGCCCAATAAAACTTCCCTTTTACTTTATACTCCAGCTTTTTCAATTGCTTTGGTACTTCCCAAGAACGACCCAATACCTGTGCTTTTTTGGTGGGTATCATTCAGTTTTGCCCGTTTGGTTTGGAAAGACCTTTGGGAAAAAAGTACTTATTCAAGCAGGTGGCACAGATTGCATAAATATGCCAGAGATCAATTATGGGAATTTCAGAAAGAAATGGCTCCAAGAAGCCACCATTTATTCCTTTAAGAATTGTAGTTTGATCCTTCCGGTAGCTCAGGCTTTGGTCCAGCAGGATTATACTTACGATCCAAGGATTTCTCCAAAGCAAGGACTTCTAAATTTGATCCCAGATTTAAAAACCCCGACTGAAGTCATTCCAAATGGGTTTGACACTGATTTTTGGCAAGACTTAGGAGAAAAAAGAACTCCGTTAAGCTTTATATCTGTAGCAACTGGTACTTCCCACGCTGCTCGTGCCCAAGTCAAGGGTTACGATCTAATTGAGCAACTGGCGACAAACCATCCTGATTGGGCTTTTACTTTGGCAGGAGATTCGAATTACATTTCCCTTAATCCAAATGTCAAGATTCTGGGACAGCAGGGAATGAAGGAACTTCAAACCCTTTATAATTCACATCAATTTTACCTTCAGCTATCTACCTCAGAGGGTTTTCCGAATGCGCTAGGCGAAGCTATGGCTTGTGGTTGTATTCCCATCGGCTCGGCAGTTGGCGCGATTCCGGAGATAATTGGAGACTCACAATTGATCCTCGAAAAAAAAGAAATACAACTTTTAGAAAAGTTATTAATCCCATTGACTCAGTCAAAATCTGAACTCATCACTGAAAGATACCGGCTTCGGATTTTAGCTAATTATTCTTTTGACAATCGTAAAAGTCAACTTTTACGAGAACTTACAACAAAATGAAATAGCAGTACTTTAGAAATTACTTTTTAGAATAAATTCAACTCATACTAGAGATTCGTTCAATAAAAATATCAAAAAACACAAAAGCAGAACTTAATATATTGATTGTTCAAAATAACCATTCGAAATTTCTATGATGGTTTTGGTTTTTTTTACCACTAAAACCGAATAATATTTATTGGAGGAAAAATAGTACGTCAAAACCATTTTTTTTAATTTCTACAGGCTTGTCTGGAATTTCAATCTTTTTTTGAACCAGTTTTCTAAAATAATTTAAAACTATTTTCAAAATAGGTCATAAAAAAAGAACCTTTTCTAGAAAAGGCTCTTCAGTTGGGTTTATTGTAAATTAAGTAAAACCATATAAAATTTGGTAAACAAGTGAGATGGTAAAATTTTTGTCTATCAGTATTTCTTAAACTTAATAAAAATGAATTAAATCACACAAAAACGAACAAAAAAATTTGTTGTTTTATTTTATCCCACTTTTTAGCAAGACCGAGTTTGAAAGACCTTCGGTGTCAGTCCAAATGCTTGCTTGAAGGCCCGAATGAAATAAGTGATATTTCTGAAACCTGACAAATAGCAAACTTCCTGAACCTGAAATTGACCCGATAGAAGATATTGCTTTGCCAATTTTAGGCGCTCATGAAGCACATATTCCATTGGAGTAAGTCCCAAATCTTGTTTAAAAGTCCTCAAAAAATGAGCTTTGCTCATGCAAGCCTCATTCGCTAATTTATCAAGTGAAATAATTTCTCTGACATTCCTTTTTATATACTCCACTACATGAGCCATTCTGTTTCCAGCCGCTAACTCTTTATAAACGTTTTCCATCATTTCCCTTGCCTGTGTCTGACTTAGACGGATCAGCAACTCTTTTAAGACAAGCGTAGCTATTAGATCTTTCTCTTTGGAACTATCTTTGACCCCAATCCGAATAAATCGATTGATTATTTCAGCTAAATCAAGCGTATTGATCAGATGAAAGTAGTTTGAATTGAGACTCCATTCTTTTGAAATCATTTTGTCCGGAAACTTTTCATTTAAAAGATTGAAAGTCGAATCAATCATTTCTTTAGAAATTGATAGTGCAATGCACTGTGTGGGATTATCTGCTTGCGCCTCGGGAAAATCAATTTTCATCATTTCATTTGGTGGAACAATCACAGATTCACCCGGCAAATAATCAAATCCCGGCTTATCAAAAAGACGCATGATTTTTTTACCTTTCAGCATAGTTGTCAGTACCAAATCTCCAAAAACTAAATTCACATCGGAAGCTTGTTGATATGTTTCAAAAATATTCAACTCACAGTTTTCTAGTGTATAAGTCGTCCGATTTTCAACCAAAGTTTTAAGATCCCTATCATTTCTCCAAGGCACACCAGCAATAAAATCTTTTTGGGTCATAGTCTGTAATTAGGAAATATGTCACGTAACTGACAAAGTAAAGTTTATAGATTAGTAATATTTAGGATAAAAAAAAGTGGATTAAATATCAACTTAGGTGGATTAAATGATGATTTAGTGTTATTTTTTCAATTAGTTAATAGTCAAATTTGAAAAAACCAAAATAACCGTCTAATATGACAACATTAACATTATCTCAATCCAAGCCGGTGGATCGCCCATCAGTTAAGGAAAAATATGATCATTTTATCGGAGGGAAATGGGTTGCCCCATCATCCGGAGAATATTTCGATAACATCTCCCCTATTGATGGCAAAGTTTTTACTAAAGCTGCCAGAGGTAATAAGGAGGATGTAGAAAAGGCAATTGATGCAGCGCATGAAGCGTTCAAAACGTGGTCTAAAACTTCAGCTGCGGAGAGAAGCCGAGTATTAAATAAGATTGCTGATATCATGGAGGAAAACCTTGAAATGTTGGCAAAACTTGAAACCATCGACAATGGTAAGGCAATTCGTGAATCTAGAGCAGCAGATTTACCACTTTGTATAGACCATTTTAGGTATTTTGCGGGAGTAATTCGAGCTGACGAAAGCTCTATCTCTGAGCATGATGAACATACGGTAAGTATTGCTTTGCACGAACCATTGGGGGTAGTTGCTCAAATAATCCCATGGAATTTTCCACTATTGATGGCAACTTGGAAAATGGCACCAGCACTCGCAGCGGGTTGCTGTACTGTAGTCAAGCCAGCAGAACAAACGCCAACGAGTATAATGGTATTAATGGAGCTTATAGCTCATGTAGTGCCACCAGGAGTAATCAACGTAGTCACGGGATTCGGTGTTGAAGCAGGAAAACCTCTTGCTTCATCAAATAGAATAGCGAAAGTTTCTTTTACAGGTGAGACTACTACTGGAAGATTGATCATGCAGTATGCTTCAGAAAATCTAATTCCTGTTACCATGGAATTAGGTGGTAAGTCGCCTAATATCTTTATGAAATCAGTAGCAGATGCAGATGATGATTTCTTCGACAAAGCAATCGAAGGAGCAGTAATGTTTGCATTGAATCAAGGAGAAGTTTGTACCTGTCCTTCAAGAATTCTTGTTCATGAGGATATCTATGATGTATTCATGGAACGTGTGATTGAGCGAACCAAAGCTATTAAGATGGGGCATCCGCTTGCCGAAGATACTATGATGGGAGCTCAGGCCTCCAATGATCAATACGAGAAGATCTTATCTTATTTTGATATTGGAAGACAAGAAGGTGCGGTAGTGCTCTGTGGTGGAGAAAGTGCCGCATTAAACTCCGGATTGGAAACAGGTTACTATATTAGACCTACTATTTTCAAAGGCAACAATAAAATGCGTGTTTTCCAGGAGGAAATTTTTGGACCTGTCGCTTGTGTCACTACATTTAAAACAACCGAAGAGGCTATTGCTATTGCTAATGATACCATGTATGGCTTGGGTGCGGGACTATGGTCAAGAGATGCTCACGAATTATATCAAGTTCCTAGAGCAATTCAAGCAGGTCGGGTTTGGGTGAATTGCTATCACGCCTACCCTGCTCATGCACCTTTTGGAGGATATAAGAAGTCTGGATTTGGTAGGGAGAATCACCTGATGATGCTAGGTCATTACAGACAGACCAAAAATATGCTAATCTCCTACAATAAGCAGAAGCTGGGATTCTTCTAATTATCCATCAAAACAAACAAGAATAGGCAGGGGAATTTTTCTCTGCCTTTATTTATTAGATACGAAACCCAAAATAAAATGGAAACGATCAAAAGAGTCCTGATTACTGAAACTGCCAAAGAAGTAATCGATACTTTGAGAAAACGCTTTGGTTCAGAACTGATGTTTCATCAAAGCGGTGGATGCTGTGACGGATCCTCTCCAATGTGTTTTGAAAAAGGTGACTTCAAAGTTGGTGCTCAGGATATTTGGCTTGGTGAGGTTTATGGAAGTGACTTTTTTATGAGTGCTGATCAGTTTGGATATTGGAAACACACCCAACTCACATTAGATGTCACACCTGGCCGGGGAAGCAGCTTTTCTATTGAAATACCCATGGGTATCCGATTTATGATTAGATCAAAACTGTTTACAACAGAAGAACTCGAAAATCTCATTCCTACAAAAACTGGCGAAGAACTATTAGAAGAAAGCTAAATACCGTTTACCTTGTGTCACATTTTTTCTTATCTTCAAAAGCGTAACTAGTGGCTATGAAGAAAATATTATTTGCTTTGGGAGTTGTCATCCTCCTTTATTTTGTTTCTACTTGGTTGATTCCCTCCTATATCGAAGGGCAAAGAAATCCTGTAAAATTCTCTGCACCCTATGCTGTTTCTGCTAAAGCTCAAGAAATATATTACAATTTGGATTTTATTGCCGATCTCCATTGCGATGCCTTACTCTGGGGGAGAGTTTTGACTAAGAAAGGCACAGTAGGCCATGTGGATTTCCCTCGGATGCGTGAAGTAAATGTTGGTTTAGAGATGTTCACAATCGTTTCTAAATCTCCTGCAGGACAAAATATGAAAAGCAATAGTGAAGATGCTTTTGATAATATTTCAGCGCTGATAATCGCAAAAGGCGAAAGCCCTTCTAATTGGTATAGCCTCATTAATAGAACACTATCACAATCTAAAGATTTGGCTGATTTTGTTGAAGAGGAGAACGGGAAAGTGATTTTAATCAAGTCAAAGTCGGACTTGGAGAAGCTCATCATAGCTAGGAAATCTGATAAAAGTGTGATCGGTGCTATGCTGGGAATCGAAGGAGCTCATGCCTTGGAAGGTGATATTGAGAATCTTGATCTAGTCTATGCCGCTGGCGTTTGGATGATCGGACCTACTCATTTTTTTGATAATGAACTTGGTGGCTCCGCTCACGGGGAAAATCTGGGAGGATTGACTGATTTCGGGAAAAAAGTAATTCGAAAAATGAATGAACTCGGAATCTTTATCGACTTAGCTCACTGCTCTCCAGCAATAGTAGAAGATGTGCTAAATATGTCTACCAAGCCAGTTATGGTTTCTCATACCGGAGTCCGGGCAGTCTTAGATTCTCAACGGAACCTAAGTGATGATCAGATTAAAAAAATTGCTGCAAATGAAGGAATCATTGGTATTGCTTTTTTTGATATGGCAGTTGGAGAGCCAGAATTGCCCAACATCATCGCTTCCATTCGTCATATCAGAAACCTAGTCGGAATCCAACACATAAGCTTAGGCTCGGATTATGACGGCTCAGTTGCGGATCCCTTCGATATTACAGGATTACCGCTAATCGTAGATGGCTTGATTCAAGATGGGTTTACCAAAGAAGAAATACGTGCTGTAATGGGCGAAAATGTAAAGCAGTTCATGCTAAAAAATCTTACATAAATGAAAGAAGCACATATTCACCAAGAAAATAGCTATTTCGGGAAGTTACAAGAATATCTTGGTGAGTTTGTATATGGTGGAATCGATGGTGCTGTCACCACTTTTGCGGTAGTAGCGGGAGGTTTCGGAGCTAATTTAGATTCTGGGATAATCTTAATTTTGGGATTTGCCAATCTCTTTGCAGATGGATTTTCTATGTCTGTAGGTGCATACCTCGCTGCGAAAAGTGAAAAAGAGAATTATAAAAAGCACCAGGATCTCGAATATTGGGAAGTGGAGAATCTGCCCGATGTCGAGCGGCACGAAATAAAAGAAATCTATAGCGAAAAAGGATTTAAAGGTGAGTTACTTGAAAAAATCGTGGAACAAATTTGCTCAGACAAAGATCTTTGGGTAGCTGAAATGATGAAAGACGAACTCAATATGATGAAGGATACGAAGAGTCCATTTCGTATCGGACTAGCGACTTTAGTTTCCTTTATTATAGTTGGATTTATTCCCTTGACGGTTTATCTCTGGGACTTCTTCATTGAGGTACAGCTTAACGTATTCATTTCGACTAGCATTTTGACTGCAATAGCATTCATGTTGGTTGGGTGGTTGAAAAGTCTAGTCAACCAAACTCCGCCTTTTAAAAGTGTAGCCGAAACACTATTATTAGGACTATTGGCAGCTTTAGTGGCTTATTATATAGGTGATTTATTAGAGCAGTTCTTTATGAACAAATAATGCAACGAATCACTGAGGTTTTGATCCAAATGGATGGAATCATATCCGAATGTAAATTAAAAGAGTGCTGTATTAGACATTTTGCGGTGCTTCACAGACAATTGACTTCAAGAATCCAATGAAGTATTTTGACTATACTATTTAAAGATTACCTATACCTACACTTGCACCAGTAAAGTTCAAAAAGTAGCTCAGTGTATAGAAAACACTAGTATAACTGGCACTTATTCCAGTGGCTATTCAAACGTTATCTGCTTGCCTCCCTATGGCGGACATGACTCGCAGTGACGGATTATTACCTGCCAATTAAGCAAAGAAAATTAAGCCAGTGGTATAGTTGTGGTTAACCACATGGAAGATAATCTTCGAATGGAACTACTGGATATTCTTTTCGCTAAGCGATTTATTGATGCTTACGAACTTTGCGGCCATGGAACGCAGCCCACTAAGAATTGGTAAATCGCATTTGAAGCTCGTATATCAAAAAGTATCTAACTCTGAAGAATTTATTTGTCAGCATAGATGCTCACATGAATCTAGATTTGGGAATAGCCGCTTCTAAAACTATGGACGGAAAGGATCTTTATGGGGTTATAAAAGATTTTAGTCAAATGAACGCTATCCTCGGTGAACTTATTGATGGTGCCAACACCAGTATCAGTACTGTTTCTCCGATTTTTGGATGGCTCAATCCTTTAGTAAAAGGTAAAGATCAAGTGCGCCTCAATTTCCCAATTCAGTTAGTAAGCGATGATGTATGGAAATTTGACAGTGAATATCATTTCGATCCAGATAAAAGTCTCCGAATTAAGGGTCGAAACATAAGCATTTCGGGACTTACAGAGAAGCTCATCAACTCTTGCAAACTTATTTTTTTGGTAAAAATCATAGCTGCTGCCAAATGAAAATCAGTCAGTGAATCCATGAATCAATCAGATGTAGCGGAATTATTGTTTAAAATTGAGCTAACAGATTGATAGTAAGCAAATGGAAACTGCCATTCTCTCAGTTTTTAAAATATCATTAGTTTAAAGTTTAAATTTCTGCTCTAGCTTATTGATTTCTGCTTCTGTTTTGGCTTTACTTGTTCGATTGGTTTTCTCCTTACTTAGCTCATTTCCGTAAAAATGTGTGTCCTGAAAATAACTCACTCTAGCTTCTGATTCACCTTTCACTTTCACCCACTTTTCGCTCTTGAAAAGTTTGACTTTGTCTTCTGCCAACTCCAACAAATCATCATAAGGCCCTCGTGGCGAAATCAGTTTTATAAATATTGGCGCGGTCTCGATCGCAATAAAAAGCAACATGATAAACACATTTGCCAGGTCCATTGCAACAGATTCTGTGGTCAATAAGTCTAAGGCATCCATTCGAGCTGCCAGCCCATCAAAGCCATCAATTCCTGCCTGTTGCTTTTCAAACTCCAATTGCCGAAGTGCAGTGAAATCTTGAATCTGCGTATCAAGCGTATCGATTCGAATCTGATTTCTTTTCCGTAATTCCTCCAGAGCTACCTGAGCGGCATCGAGTTGTTGTTCTTTCTTCTTGGCGTTAGTCCCCAGTCCTACGACCCCACTGGTTCCACTTATCTTTTCACCAAATCGCTCTGCATCATATTCCTCTTGGACTTGATCTCTGAAAAATTCTGATTTAGCCAATTCAGCCTTTAAGCTATCTTTTTGAACTTCTAATGCTTGAATTTCTGGAAACCCCTTTGCTAAATTCATCTTTGAAGTAGCGATCATTTCGGTTTTCTTTACATCCAATTTTCGATTGATCTCTCGCTCAAACATTTTCAACTCCAAAGGCTTAGAAATAACCAATGCCAATAAAACAGCCAAAATCAACCGTGGAATCGCCAGCTTCCATTCTGTACCGGAATTTTCCTTCTTACGCATACTAGAGACAATGAATCGATCCAAATTGAAAATCATCATTCCCCAAAGTATTGCAAAGAACAACGCAGGCCAAATACTTTCAAAAACAGTAAATAGTGCATATCCTGCTGCAATGGCTGCAAGAGCACCCGTAAAAAATACCGTAGCGCCTATTCCAATATATTTATTTGATTCTGTGGGAGCTCGTTTTAGAATAGAAAAATTAGCACCGCTACAAAACCAGAAAAACTGGGTGAGTTGATTCATTTAAAAGGGAAATTAGATTGAAGCAGTAACTTACACCAAAACTTCTCCAAAAATATCAACCCATTTAATAAATGTATGGTTACAAGTACACATGTGATGATAACCTGCTCTTAGAGGATGAATTGAGACTTTTTCCAAAACATAATTCTTACTTTTATCATGAATTTTTACCAGTTCAAACTGTCTGATATGCTCATATTTGAGCATTAGATGAAAGCTTTCAAAAAAATTGAAACTATAAAAACCAAATCAGATGATGTTCCTTAGATTATATTTTGTTCTGCTATTGCTGTTGGCCACAAGCGGCAAAGTAATTTCCCAAGAAATTCCGTTTCAAATTGAAGTGAACTCACTCACCAAGAGAATCGACCAAGCGGGTTGGAAGCCAAATTCTTTTGTTTTCACCGGGAGTTCAAGTGTACGATTTTGGAAAAATCTTCAAGAAGAATTTCCAGCAATTCCTATTATCAATACCGGGTTTGGCGGATCACAGGCCTCGGATTTACTAATTCACTTGGATGAATTAGTGATTAGATATAGTCCTGAAAAGATTTTTATCTATGAAGGTGATAATGATTTGAATGCCGGAAAAGAAGTATCTCAAATCATGAAAGATATCGATTTGCTCGTTACTCGGATTCTTCAAAAGCTCCCAGAAACAAATATTGTCCTGATCAGTACAAAACCGAGTCCGTCTCGATGGCAGCTAAGAACTTCCTACACAGTATTGAATGACTTAATGCGTCAATATGCGACGACTCATGATCAAGTGAATTTTATGAATATTTGGAACGTGATGCTGGACAAATCTGGAAGACCAATCTCAGAAATATTTATTGCGGATAGTCTTCACATGAATGCAAAAGGCTATGCAATCTGGAATAAGTCAGTAATTCCTTTTATGAAATAAGTCTTTATGTATATCCGCAATCACACCAGTAAAAATCAAAAAGCAGCTTACTATATGCCAAATACTAGCATTACTGGTACTTCTTCCGATGGCTATCGGAACGCCATGGGCCTGCCTCGCCGTGGCGGGCCTGCCTCGCCGTGGCGGGTGTTATACCAGCTGAGCAAAGAATATTAAGTTAGTAGCATGATTGCGGATAATCATATATGTCTTTAAAGAAATTCATCCTTTTCCAGAAAGTTTCTTACCTAGGACATTCAAAGGAATTTTGTAGTTCAGCTCAATCATGTATCCTTGAATTCGACTCTCTACTTCAAAATTTCCATTTTGACCATCTGCTTGCCAAGACACTAGAAAGTTCCTGTTAGGGCTGATGGTAAATGCTCTACTTGCCTGAAGTATCAGAAATGAAGAATTGAGAAATTGGAATTCAGCATGTAGCCCAGCCTTAAAGAAAAATCTGCTCTGCTTGTCACTCGTTACCCAAGTGTATTTAAGTGGTTCGGCATTGGGGTTAGAACCTCCAGCCCCACGATATCCAAATGGTAATCCATCGGTAAGTGCTGCGATGATATAGTTGGTGGTGAAATTTGCACCAAACCGAAACCTTTCCTTCTCTCTGACAGGGATATCATATCGAAATACCAAAGGAATGATCAGGCTATTTGCATAGGAATTGAGATAAAGCAATCTGTCCACTAACGGAATGTAAGTAATCGTTTCTGGCGAATAATAAAGAAAATTGAGACCATATTCAAAACTAAAATTCCCCTTTCGATACCCCAGACCTAAACCAAGATTACCACTAAGATTGGAAAAATCGTGATTTGGAATAGTGGGTTTTCCATCTCTACGTATCCCAAAATTAAAAATCAAATAAGGACCGCCTTCCTGACTCATTGAATGATACTCAGACTGATTACCCCAACGCATAGCTTTTTTTTGACCTTTAGTAATTTCCTGAGCAGATGAGGGAAGAGCTAAAAAAATAGCTAAACCAGTGGAAGTAATAAAGCGAGTAAAGAAAAGAAGCAACTTCATAGTTTGTTTAGGTACTTGGGTTTTCATTTGAACTAAAAGTTTGCTGATTTATTCTTTTGGTTTAAAAATAAAATTTGGCTGACTCTGAGAAAATAATCCTAAAATCACTCGCTCAGATTTAAAATTATTTCCCCCAGAAGTAGCTTGATTGAATTTTTCATGGCTAATCTAGGTTTACTAAGTATAGCAGTATAATTCGCTTATTTTTCTTTCAAAATACAAACCAGAGTTGAATTCAGTTCGTAACTGGTAAAACCAGACCTAAGACTAACTAGAACAGAAGCACATGAAATCTGTTTTAATATTTAATCCTTTGGATTCGATTCAAAAAAGAACATATCTCAAATGACTTACTCAAATAAAAGTATTTTACCTATGCTAAGTTTACTGATAGGACTAGTAATGTCCTGTGGAACATCCACAACTGAATACCAAAAAGCAACTGCTTCAGATGCCGAATTGGTAGCGAATTACGATGGAAACATACAACTTGCAACTTTTGCGGGAGGATGTTTTTGGTGTGTTGAAGCACCGTTTGAAGGAATCGATGGGGTAATATCCGTGGTTTCTGGATATTCTGGTGGAAAAGAAAAAAATCCAACTTATGGTGAAGTGGCCAGCGGAAAAACTTCCCATCGGGAGTCAGTACAAATTGCTTTTGACCCGGAAATAATCAGCTACACTGAATTAGTAGATATTTTTTGGCAAACTTTTGATCCGACTGATGTCGGAGGATCATTCTATGACCGCGGTACTCAATATGAGTCTGCGATCTTCTACCATGATGCTGAGCAAAAGAAAGTAGCAGAAGATTCCAAAAAGTATTTGGATAAGTCTGATCGCTTCAAAAAACCAATAGAAACACCAGTCATCGGGTACAGTAATTTTTACGTAGCTGAAGAGTATCATCAGGATTATTATAAGAAAAGTTCGAAGGAATATTATGCTTACCGTAACGGATCAGGAAGAGATGCTTTCATCAAGACTCACTGGCCAGAGCTTAGCGAAAAGAAATATCTAGCCCCTTCTAAGTCTGAATTGAAAAATACACTCACTGATCTTCAGTATGAAGTGACCATGGATGATGCCACTGAATATGCTTTCCAAAATAAATACAATGGGAATAAAAAAGATGGAATCTATGTTTGTATTGTGTCCGGTGCACCGCTATTTAGCTCAAAAGATAAATACGAATCAGGCTCAGGATGGCCTAGTTTCTCTAAGCCCATCGATGCACGAATTATTAATAAGCCAGTTGATAAAGATTTAGGAATGACCCGAGTGGAAGTTCGAAGTAAGTTTGGAAATAGTCATTTAGGGCATGTATTCTTTGATGGTCCAGACCCCACAAATCTTCGATATTGCATGAATTCAGCAGCTATGAAATTCATTCCTAAAGAAGAAATGGTCGCCGGAGGTTATTCAGATTTTATTTGGTTGGTCGATTGATTCGGAAAAAGCTACTCTGCATGAGTAGCTTTTTATGATTTTGAAAGTTTTTTAAAGCTACTATAAGATTGATTATTATCATTTTGTGTTCAAAATATATTATAAATCAATACGAAAAAATTAGCTAAATCATTTGAATAATGCCTGTGACAATTTTCATATAAGTTTTTTGCTACAAGTATTATTTTGTTTTTACTGAAAGGGTAAAAGTCAACAGCCTGAAGGAATTAGCCAAAAAAAGTTTTATTTAAGTCGTAGGAAAATCGAATAGACCAAGAAGGTTTTCAAATTCCTAAAGCCTGTAAGTTGCTAAGTAATGGATTCAGATTGAGTGTAATGATCCTAAAGTTACATGAAGATTACAGCGATTTTCGGGAAATACTTAGAACTATTATTCAAGAAATATGACGAAACACTTTCTTGGGGAGGCACTGGAAATTTTGAGTTTGTTGAGGTATTTAACAATCAAAAAATGAGGCAAAACCGATTCCTCAGCCTTGCCAGATAATCAATAATTATTTTCTCGTCCAGTAATCCAGAACAGTTACTTTGTCTAAATGAGGACCTAAGAGAGCTCCAAAAGTCTGATGAGCTGGATGTGGTAAGTATTCGTCTCTTGCCAAATCTGAATGAAAAGTAAGCGTAAAGGCGTGCGTTAGGCCTTGGTTGATTCCTTCAGGGCTGGAGTTGATTCCCCACTCAAATGATTCGATGCCGGGAATTTCGTTCTGAAGATTTCTAAACGCATCGACTACTTCCTGAATATCTTCAGGTGAAGAGGTTTTATTAAAGCTGAAATAGACGACATGGCGAAGTACTGAATCTGTAGCAGTAAGTTTAGGCATTTCTTCAGTTACAGTTTCTGCGGTGGCTGCGTTTATTTCCTTTACTCCACAGGATAAAAGGAATAGAACAGGAATGAACAAGAGTAATTTTTTCATTTCAATTTTATTTTGAATGTAACATTATTTCACAACTTATTAAATCGAGGCAAATATGAAAGTGGCTTTTTTTAGTTTTAAGTCCCATGACAAAGCGAGTTTTGAACAACTCACTTCTAATTTCGAGCATCAACTTACCTACTTTGAAGGTAAGTTGGACCAAGATTCTGTTTACCTAGCTCAGGGATATGATGCCATTTGTACGTTCGTTAATGATCATCTCGATCAAAAAGTTCTCAGCAAACTGGCAGAACTACAGGTGAAAAATATTGTACTTAGATGCGCAGGCTATAATCAAGTAGATCTTCAATCAGCCGAGAAGCTTGGAATAAGAATCTGTAGAGTCCCTACATACAGTCCAGAGGCAGTCGCAGAGCATGCCCTTGCACTTTTGATGACGATAGTGAGAAAAACTCACAAAGCGTACAACCGCGTACGAGAAAATAACTTTTCACTAGAAGGCTTGATAGGAGTCAATATTTACAAACAAACGGTTGGCGTTATCGGCACAGGCGCAATTGGTAGCGCTTTCTGCAAGATAATGTTGGGAATGGGTTGTAAGGTATTAGCCTATGATCTTTATGAAAATAAAAAACTGAAAACTATTGGGGTAAGTTATGTTAAATTAGCTGACTTAATTGCAAAAAGTGGCATTATCTCACTGCATTGTCCTTTGACAAATGAGACGAAACACTTGATCAATAAAAATAGCCTTTCTGAAATGCAGCAAGGGGTAACTATTATAAACACGAGTCGTGGAGCATTGATTGATACTAAGGAGGTTATTAAGGCCTTAGAAAAGAAAAAAGTAGGCTATTTAGGAATTGATGTCTATGAACAGGAGGAAGATCTTTTCTTCCAAGATTTATCAGCTGAAATTCTCCAAGATGAGGATATCGCAAGATTGATGAGCTTCCCAAACGTAATAATCACAGGTCACCAAGCTTTCTTAACAAAAGAAGCACTACATCAGATTGCGTTTACTACGCTTACAAATCTAAATGAACTGGAATCAGAAGAAGTAGTCACCAACTTAGTAAAGTACCAATGAAAATAGAAATGCCTGCAAATCATAGATTTGCAGGCACTGGTCAAAGTATTATTTTTCTGGAAGACCCAGGATTAATTACTTAGCTACCTTTACGTTAACTGCATTAACGCCTTTTTTACCTTGAACTATGTCATAAGTAACACGATCGTTTTCACGGATTTCGTGTACAAGACCTGAGTGGTGTACGAATACATCTTCACTATTGTCTGCTGGTGTAATAAAACCAAAACCTTTGGTTGTGTTAAAGAATTTTACTGTTCCTTCATTCATGATTACTGACTTTTAAATTTGGTGTTTGTATTAAATTTTTGACTCGGATTAATTTCTTTTTTTGGTGGCTCGGGCTCAGGTGGCGTATCGGAAATATTTCCAAACCGATCCACGTAGGCTAACATATCATCTAGATCACCACTCTTTGGCTGATCTTTTCTAGTTGCCATTTTTTCTTGCTTTTCTCTTTTCTTTCTCTTTTTAAGTTCTGCTTTTTGTTTTTTGATAAATGTGTTTTGATTTTTTGACATTTCGGCGATTTTAATTGACAAATGTTATGGCCCGCCCGGTTTTTCCGGCTCGGCCTGTCCGGCCTATTCTGTGGATATAGCTATCCATAGACATGGGAAGCTGATAATTTATCACATGTGATACATCAGCCACGTCTATACCTCTTGCAGCTACATCAGTAGCTACAAGTACTCTAGTTGTTCCGTTCTTGAACTCCTCTATTGTTCGATTTCGAAAATTCTGAGATTTGTTTCCATGAATTAGTCCAGACTTTACTCCGACTTGATTCAATTTTTTTGCTATTTGATCTGCAAGTCTTTTAGTTTCCATGAAAATAATTACCCTATCTAAGCCTTTGTCTTTGAAAAGACCTGATAACATATCGAACTTATCTTTACCTTCTGGTACTCTGATGGTCTCCTGCTCCACGTTTTCACTTGCAGTGCCTCCTGTATTAACTTTCACTGTAACGGGATTGTGAAGCAAGCCATCAATTAGCTTTTTCTGCGCTGGGTCAAGTGTTGCCGAAAAAAGCATAGTCTGCTTCCGACTAATCATGGAATTAACAAGCTTTTTAACGTCATGAACAAAACCCATATCCAGCATTCGATCAAACTCATCTAATACTAACGTATTGATACGATTCAAATGAAGTAACTTGCGATCTGCCAGATCAAGAAGCCTACCTGGAGTTCCGACAATGACATGAAGCTTTCTGTTTAAGGCTTTAAAATTCGAATTAATATTAGTTCCTCCTATGAACGTATTTGAGGAAAGATTCATTCCTTTTGCCAAACTTTTAAACTCCTCTTCTATCTGAAGAGCTAATTCTCTGGTCGGCGTAACTATTAAGGCGGAGTAATTAAGTGGATCAGCTTTGGCATGCTCAATAATCGGAATCAAGAAAGCACCGGTTTTACCAGATCCCGTATTTGAAATTCCCAGAAAATTTTTTCCCTCCAAAAGAGGGATAATAGCCTTTTCTTGAATGTAAGTCATTCGTTGATAACCCTTTGCTTCAATGTTCTTTAACAAATTAACGTTAAGGTTTAACTCGGAAAATGGAGTTATAGATTGGAAACCTTCTTGACCACTTGGTTTAGCTGTTTTCGTAAGAAGTCTTGGATCTAAAGTTGATTCTTTTTTCTTATTTCTTGGATTTCTTGTAACGTTGAGGTTACGATTCTGTCCCACAGACTTTGAATTTCTATTAAACGTCATTCTATTACGCTTTTACTGACTCTAATTTGGGCGTATTTCCCAATGCATAAAGCATTTTGAAATGATCTAAAACAGCTGCCAAGAAATTGGGCTTTGAATGGTAAGGTATGTTGAACTCTTCAGCAGTTGCCTTGACTATTGGTGCAATTTCTCTGTAATGAACATGACAAATATCTGGAAACAAATGATGCTCAACTTGGTAATTAAGACCTCCGACAAACCAAAATAACAAACGATTATCTGGTGCAAAATTACAAGTGGTAGCCAATTGGTGAAGCATTCTCTCACCTTCGACTATACCATCAGGATTTACAAGAGGAAAATTTACTTCTTCTACAATGTGTGCAATCTGAAATACCATTGTGATCGTGAAACCTGTAACAAAATGCATCATTACGTAGCCTGCAAGAATCAGTCCAACTGAGAAAGGTGCAAAGATCAACGGTAATCCCAATATTACAGTAAAGTATGCAAGTTTCCATGCAATTATCTTCCACAAAGCTTTTTTGTAAGCATTTGGACCTTTCATTAACCCTTTATCGTAATAACGTTTTAACCTAATGAAATCTTTTACTGTTACCCATGATAGGGTCGATAATGAGTAAAAAAACCAAGCATATAAATGTTGATATTTATGTAAACTGTTCTGCGGTGCATTTGGAGAAAACCTTAGAAAAAATGGTGCATTAATATCATCATCGTGGTCATCAATGTTGGTGTAGCTGTGGTGAAGCACATTATGCTGCATTTTCCATACAATTGAACTCGCTCCAACCATATCTAAAGTATGACCGACCCATTTATTGATTGTGGGGTTTTTCGAATAAGAACCATGAATAGCATCGTGCATGACACCCATTCCTACACCTGCCATACCCAATCCTGATAGGAAGAAGCAAACGAACATTTGCATTGTTGTCGATGCAAATCCAGTAGTAATTAATGCAAAAGGCACTAAATACAAAGAAACCAAAGCAACAGTCTTGTAAACCATTGATGGGGTACCATACTTTGAGTTTCCAGTGGACTTAAAATGTCCATAAACCCTAGATCTTAATGTTTGGGAGAATTCAGATAATTCTGATTCAGAGAACCTTACTGTTTTAATAGATTTGTTGTTAATACTGTTGAACTTTTGTTTTTCAATTTACTCTAAGCTCTAATTGAAACAAATTTCTTATTCCAATTAAAGAAGTTTCCTTCTATACCTCTGAAGGAATAATTTATTGAAATTAATGCCTAAACCTTATAATTATGATTTAACATATTTAAAAAAAACATAGAAATTTAATTATTTTGATTTTTATTGTACAAATGTGGAAATAAGAATCGGTAAAACCTAATTGATGCTAAAGGTTAATCAAGAAGTTGGAAATATTCCAATTATTTTGAAAACCTTCTATTGTAGTTTAATGTCATATTCACTTTAAGAAAATATGAACATTTTGATAGTAGCGTGTATTTGGTTGTACATCTGACTTTAATAGTTGAAGTTTATTCATACTAAAGTCATAAATAAACAGCCTCCGTAAGGCTTTTGGTCTAAACTCATGAGCTCAATTCATCTCCAGCCAAAATAATAAATTATATTTTTTAGCTTCTTCGGGACAGATATCTGCAAGAAAGTGAAATCCAAAATTCAGGTATGGCGCCAAACCAATTTACGGGAACCATACTTCAAACAAGCGATTTATGCAGAAACAAGCTTCTTTCATCACTTCAAGGGCAAATGGCATAGCTAAGCATCAAAATCCCACTCTCGAAAGCTAAGCAAACGACCATTTATTTTCACTTCAGGAATATTTAAGTTAGATTTTAAACATTTTTTGGCGTGACTAGCCCTGAAATACATCATATAATTTCTGTCATCGGGATTGTTGTATACCAGCTAGTGTACCAAGTCACTTGATCCCCCAATCATGTTAGAAGCCGTATTGGGCTCTATAAAAACAACTTAAATTTTTAGTTCATAAGTGATCTCCATTAATCCCGAAGGTATTTGAGATATTTTGCACTAAAGTCACGGAAACTTTGGCTTTGAAATTTTCTCAACTCTCCGAAATGTCAACTATACTGATCCACTTACTTTCTATGTCTTCGAAATATTGTGAGGGCTTTCCGAACTTATCTCTCCGTCTAGAAAATATACCAATTTTCCTACTGACAGCCATGGGCATATCTCTCGAACACTCATTTTACTGATTCCCGAATGATCCAACCTAAATTGGTTCTTTGATTCAAAATAAATATTAATGCTCCAAATTGCTTTGGGTGCCAATTTTCTATTTTGTGAATTCACCCAGTGTGAATCTATCACCACTCTTTTGGCTGTAATTCCACATCGATTTTGAGCATATAAAACCGATAACATCTCTATTTTTCAAAAAGACTTATTCTAAGGATTTGACAGATCAAATAATCTTATTTCGTAACGATTTTGGTGATCAGAGCGTGTGTATGAGCTTCAGATAGGCTAGCGCTCCAGAGATCCCCTAGAAAACCGTTAGCCTAGTTGAATTTCAAATGGTCATTATGATTTGAATCTCTTCAAAGATTTAAGGAATGTCCTAGGGCAAAATCATTTTTGAAATCAATTGGATAGCTAGTATTCATCCAGAATGTTTGGAAATGACCTTTAGGCACTATCGTAAAAGTCGGCTCTTTTTCTTGAGAGAATAATTAGAGGGCAATAAACAATGCCAAAAAAGCAATGAGAAATCTCATTTTGAATTTCCAGCCTGGATAGCCTGAAAAGGTCCGAATTTGTGCTGCTTTTCGGAAAACTCATCAGAATACGGACCAAATGGATGATCTATTGGCTTTTTGGAAATATCTGGCCAATCTTGAGCAAGATCCTTCTTTGGTCGGTCAAGGCTATTGACATAAGCTGCTACATCCCAAGATTCCTCATCCGATAGGATTGGTCGCTCATAAGTCACTCCGAGTGGCATATTTGAACGTATATAACCTGCAAACCGCGAAAGTCTAAATAGGCCCGCACCGGAATTATAGCTATCCTCTCCCCAGAGTGGTGGATAAGTATAGCCCGTTCCATCTTCCTTTTGTACACCCCGACCATTATCCATATGGCAAGATTGGCATTGTCGGGTATAGATACTTTTACCATTTATTGGATCTGCTGCTCGATCTAAAAAAGGAACCTCATACAGACCTACACCTTTCGGTTTTTCGCCTTTCGGAACATCTTTCCCGAGCCATCTCATGTAAGCAACCATTGCTATCATTTCTTCACTAGAGACCGGCAGCCCTACACCATTTAGACTTCGCTCAAAACAGTCATTAATTCGCTTTGGAATATCTTCCATATTTCCAGATCGGCCTCTTATTTTAGGATAAGTGGATGCCACAGCAGAGTAATTATTTCCCAATGGAGCTGTACCAGCCTGTAAATGACAATTTTGACAATTCATACCATTTGATATCTTCATCACCTTCCCATTTGGGCCTAGATATGCTGAGGTGTTGACGACTAGCTCACGTCCATATTTAATTGATTCCACATTTGATTCCGCCTCCACTTTTGACCAATCAGGCGCTTGCCACATCCCCACTGGGTCCATTAATGGCTTTACTTTAGGCTCTTGAGATTCTGAAATCAATGCTTGGGTTTGAGATTCTGAACTCGGAGCTGCACCCTGATGAGCGATGTACAAAGCAAACCCTATTACCCCAATCAAAAGTAGTACAAGTGCTAAAAGTACTATCATCAACGTGATTAATTGTAAAAATGGTTTTTTTAGGTGATCCATACTTAAAGCTTTTTAGAAAAGTGGGAAATGAGGGCGACTAAAAATTGTGACCCTTTTCACAAGCATTGGAAATCAAAGAAAAGTAGCTAGCAATACAATTTAGGCTATAGTTTCTGCCAGAAATACCGGTTTGTTCAAAACTGTGCCTTGAATTTGAAACTCATTTTCCAACTTATACAGTTCTAATTTGACTTGATCGCCCAGAACACATTCTGCCAAATAATTGATAAGAAGCTCACTGGAGTCAATTTGTTGATCTTTAAAAAGATCTTCCACCCATCGAATATAGGTTGTATTATTGACGTGATTGTTTAGGTCCAAATCAGAAAACCGAACTTTTAACTTCTCCTCAAATAAAAGCTTTCCAGATATTCGAATTCGACCAGGCTGCCAATCTGGTTTTAATTGGGGATCAAAAAGTGCTACTGGCAAAACCTGCTCTGCCCGATGAATTTTCTTTGAGACGATATTCAATAATACCCAGGAAGACATCGCCCTTGCCAAGGGATTACCCTGAAGATCTGTGATTAAGAATTCGCGAAAAGCAAATAATTTATCCACGCCCCTTCCCGCAGTAAAGACTTTGATTGATTCTCCCCAGGTGGGAAGATTGGTAGCTTTAATATCAAATCGAGAAAGAATCCAACTGAGATTATCTTGTAGAAGATTCCTCCCAAAATCAGCTGAATCAGCATGTTGCCAAGCAACTTCCTGAAATAAATCAGCCAGGGAATTCATTCGCAATTTCCCATTAGGATGGACTTGGAAGGATCCTACTGTAAACTCTTTACTATAATGAAAATTGTCTGGTTCTTGCATATTTAGGGTTTACTTGGAATCAAAAAAACTTTTTTTCTAACATTGGAAAGAATAAAGATACCAATGCCGTTGAGAGCTACTAGGATGAAAGAAACTTTCAAGTCAAATAAATCAGCGATAAATCCAATTAAAGGAGGTCCAATCAGAAAACCAAAAAAAGCGATTGTTGAGACCAAAGCCAAAGCTACACTCGGAGAATAAAGCTTAGATCGACCTGCAATACTATATGAAACTGGTATCAAGGAAGCCACACCAAATCCTACAACCAGAAAGCCAAGCGTAGCCATGAGAACTGTAGGCCAAATGACAGCAATCATTAGTCCAATAAAAATCATCAATCCACTGAACTGGATTACGGTTACTTTTCCAAATCGACTGGTCATTCGGTCTGTTAAAAATCTACCCGTAGCCATAGAACCCATAAATGCCACATAGCCTAGTGCTATCCAAGCAGGCTCAGCCTCCACCACTTTCTTGAAGTATATGCCACTCCAATCAAACATGCATCCCTCAGCCATCATGGCTAAAAAAGCGATCATAGAGATTCGTAGTAATAGATCATCTGGTTTTTTGATCACCATTCCTCCACCTTCAGCCAGTTTTTCCTCTTTGACGATGTGTTTTTGAGCAGAAAAAATAATAACGATTGATACTAGGGTCACAATCGCATAGTGCAATAGTACGCCTACTCCTAGAAAAATCATCCCTGCTCCTATCCCAGCTCCAGTGAATCCTGCCATAGACCAAAGCCCATGAAATGAAGCTAGGATACTTTTACCCATTTGATCTTCCAAATCGAGTGCTTGCGTATTCAAAGAGATATTCAATACATTTCCCAAGAGACCATAAAAAATCAAGACGGGAATTATCAATAAAGTTGTGGGAGCCAAGCCTATTAATGGAAGGGTCATCGCATAGGCAAAACTTCCGATCATGATGACCCTACGGCTACCAAATCGAATAACAGACCATCCTGCAATCGGTAGTCCTATCACAGAGCCAATAGGTAAAAATAGCAATAGCGTACCTAGTTGACCTTCGGAAAGCTGAAACTTAGCTTGAACATCCGGGATTCGCGATGCCCAGCTAGAAAAGCAAAGGCCTACAAAAAAGAACATGCTTCCCAGCGCAATTCTTCTTTTGGAAAGATAATTCATAAGTCTAAATAGGTTTAA
>Ga0222706_1000060_pt1 | contig 45272 bp, 46 predicted proteins | sample AntAcemetage1572_FD_179829 | JGI IMG/M metagenome (GOLD analysis project Ga0222706, IMG submission 179829) | Saline water microbial communities from Ace Lake, Antarctica - #1572 | ecosystem: Environmental > Aquatic > Non-marine Saline and Alkaline > Saline | place: Antarctica: Ace Lake...
ATCCAAGTAAACCGGGAATAATAAGCACCACAATGGCAAAGTATTGTTCCTATGAAAAAAGAAAAAAAAGATCAAATTATCAGGAGGATCTCAGAACAATCTATGCTTAAGTTAACGCCAATGCCTTGTTGGGCGAACCAATGATTACCCATAGCTTTCGCTACTGCAACCTTCGAAGACATTGTCCACCAGCCCTGGGAGTACATAACCACATTCCAGCAGGAGTTTTCAGCACTACCAAAACTTCGTAGGAATTTGAAAATGGTGTATTTTCTTCCGCATTGTTTAAGCCGGTAGCAACGCAGTTTTCTGCGTATCCAGCCATCCATATCGCGGAAGGTTTCCAACCACTTATTGGCGAGTTTAAAGTAATTTGCCCAGCCGATAACAACCCGATTTAATTCTTCGATTAGCTGCGTGAACGATACTCCCCGATTCCGTTTGGTGATTTCCCTGATCTTGTCCTTTAGGCGAGTTACCGAGGTATCCGATACACGGATATTTCCTCCCGGCAACAAGGTATATCCTAAAAACTTCACTTGCGAACAATGACGTACGCCGCTCTTCTTGCGGTTTACTTTCAGTTTAAGCTTGTTGGCTATGAAATTGATCAAGGAGGCCATGACACGTTCGCCTGCCTTTTTGCTGTTGACATAAATGTTGCAGTCATCGGCATAGCGGCAGAAGGTGTGACCCCGCTTTTCTAACTCTTTGTCCAATTCATCCAAGACGATATTGGACAAAAGCGGCGATAATGGCCCACCCTGCGGAGTTCCTGAGGTACGCTGCCTCACCAGTCCGTCTGCCATCAGCCCGGCTTTTAGGTAGGAGTTGATCAGACGCAACAGGCGTTTGTCTCCTATTCCTTTCCCCAGTCGCTGCATGAGGCGGTCGTGATTGATCTTGTCGAAAAACTTCTCCAAGTCTATATCCACCACCCATTCGCTGCCTGACTGGATGTACCGTGCTGCCTGCGCTACGGCCTGATGAGCACTCTTTCCGGGACGAAAACCAAAACTGCTTTCACTGAATCCCGGATCGTAGTAAATCATTAGCTCCTGGCTGATCGCCTGTTGGATCATACGGTCTTTTACCGTAGGTATTCCCAGCATGCGTGTGCCACCGTCGGGTTTGCGGATGTCTTTTTGACGAACAGGGTCAACTTGATACTGCTCTTCAACAATGGAGCGGCGGAAGCCGTCCATATGCGCTCCAAGCCATACGCTTAGCTCACCCACGCTCATCCGGTCAACTCCGCTACTGCCTCCGTTTCTCTTTACTTGCCGGTAGGCTCTGGTGAGGTTCTCATACCTTACACTCCTTTCCAACGCATTGGCGGTCAAGGTTCGCTGGTTCTCCAATCGCGAAGACAGTTCAACTCCATGCCGGACAGTCTTTTCGGTACTGCCGTCGGTTTGCCCGCATGGGGTGTCGATAAACAGATTTAACTGTTTATCTACTCTCTTTTTCTGTTGCTCGCTGTCTTTACGCATTTTCGAAACGTTCCTTTAATCTATAGATTTGAGCCTTCCCTCAGGGTATGTCCGAGGTACTATGCTCGCTGCTGACTTCGCTGTCCACATACCGGTGGGTTACCCCGCCTGTTCCCGTCGCTTTACAGCCACGGATGGACAGAGATCTCCCGGGGTAAGCTCCATTACCTTCGATTTAACGTGCCTGATTTACCCCTCCAGATTCCGAATGATTATCGGGCTTTTTGATTCATGGGTCAATAGCCCCTCTGGACAGGCCTTGTATCAGGTTTCTGTTCGTCACGTCAAATCTTTGCCTTCAGCTTCCTTCAGATTCCACCTCGCGGTGGACACCCTTGCTTTCGACTACAGGATTCCGATCATTACGGCTCCTTCGGGACTCTCACCCTTTGGCAATGAAGCATGCCCGGCACACCAATCAGAATGCGCCGCTGGCGCTCTAAAGCTAGAACATGCCGTCAGCATATTAAATTGGCTCTTAGATTTCAATCCACCAATTTATCTCAGCTTCAGAGAAGCGGTTTGATTATAGAAAAGTTTACGATTGCCAGCAAGAGCTTCAGAGAAGCGATGTGATGACTGATGATGGTATTAGAAATATGATTAATCCGATTGAAGATCATATTGCACCGCTGGTGCTACGGATAAATCTAAATCACATATTCCACGATCAAATTGCGCCGCTGGAGCTCTAAAACGGATACATGCCGTCAGCATATTAAATTGGCTCTTAGATTTCAATCCACCAATTTATCTCAGCTTCAGAGAAGCAATTTGATGACTGGTGATGGTATTAGAAATATGATTAATCCGATTGAAGATCATATCGCACCGCTGGTGCTCTGGTCGATTCGGAATCATATATTCTACAATCAGAATGCGCCGCTGGCGCTCTAAAGCCAGAACATGCCGTCAGCATATTAAGTTGGCTCTTAGATTTAAGTCCACCAATTTATCACAGCTTCAGAGAAGCGGTTTGATTATAGAAAAGTTTACGATTGCCAGCAAGAGCTTCAGAGAAGCGATGTGATTGTAGAAAAAAGATTAGAAATAATCATCAGAGCTTCAGAGAAGCGATTTGATGACTGGTGATAATATCAGAAATATGATTAATCCAATTAAATAGCAAATCGCACAGCCGGTGCTCCTGATAAATCTAAATCACGTATGCTACAATCAAATTGCGCAGCTGGCGCTACTTCGAGTAGACATAAAATTCAGAGCCAAATTTTACGGGAGGATAGATTGATTTCTCAAAGCTTCAGAGAAGCGCTTTGATGGTAGAAAAAAGATTAGAAATGATCACCAGAGCTTCAGAGAAGCGATTTGATGACTATTCATTCTAGCCTAGTAATCAAACATCATCCAAGAATTCAAATAAATATTCATCCTTAAACTCAATCTCAAATTTTTTCAGAAGGCCAGTATACTCCGCTTTAAAGCTCATCTTCTCGTGATGACTCTCTTGGTTTAAAATATACTGGTAAACACGATCCATGTGAGACTTAGAATAGGAAAAAACACCATAACCTCTCTGCCATGAGAAACTCGCATCTGACCACTTCTTATCTTTCAAAAAATGGTTAGAGGAAGTTTTTAACTTTTCTACCAGATCAGAAATGGTTTTGTCTGGATTTAAGCCTACAAGACAGTGAACATGATCTGCAACTCCATTAACTATAATGGATTTATGACCAAGTTCTTGAATCATGGAGGCCATTACCTTAAAAAACTCCTGACGAAACTCCTTTTTCAAAAGGCTTCGTCGTCCCTTTACAGCAAAAATCAACTGTATGTATACTTGATGAAAAGTGTCTGCCATAACCTTTACAAATTAATAATTTCTTGAGTAAGTTAGATTAGCTATCCTTCATTTAGAAAATATCGTTTCCCCTTTTTTTCCCTAATTTTGCGCTCATGTCGAGAAAAATGAAAAACAAGGTCATCACCAATCTTCTCATTGAACGAATTGCTTCAGAGGGTAAATGTCTTGGCCATCATGAGGAAAAAGTGGTGTTCGTTACTGGGGTAGCTCCTGGAGATATAGTAGATGTAAGAATTACCAAGGGCAAAAGCTCCTTTATGGAAGGGGAGCCTGTAAAATTCCATGAATACTCCAAAGAACGAATTGAACCTTTCTGCTCACATTTCGGCGTTTGCGGAGGTTGCAAGTGGCAGCATATCAATTACGAGCTTCAGAAGACATATAAGCGGCAGCAGGTTCTGGATCAATTTCAGCGAATTGCCAAAGTGTCCATTCCTGAAGTAATGCCGACCTTAGGATCTGAAAAAACCAGATATTACCGTAATAAACTCGATTTCACTTTTTCCAATAAAAAGTGGCTGACGCTTGATCAAATCCGATCCGATGAGGAATTTGATCGAAATGCTCTAGGCTTTCATATTCCGAAAATGTTTGACAAAATCGTGGATGTGGATCATTGCTATCTTCAGGGAAATATTTCCAATGATGTCCGGAATGAACTTCGGGCGTTTGCATTGGAAAATAAGATTACTTTCTATGATATCCGAGGCCAAGTCGGCTTGTTGCGGAATCTGATTATCCGGACCACAAGCACTGGCGAGAGCATGGTAATTGTTCAGTTTGGTGAAAATGACCCAGAGTCAATAAAAGTTGTAATGGAGTTTTTAAATCAAAAATTCCCGGAAATCACTTCTTTGATTTATGTGATTAACCTCAAAGGAAATGAGACATTTCATGATTTAGAACTGGTGACTTTTGCAGGCAAAGACTATATCGAAGAGCAAATGGAGGGATTGAGATTCAGGATCAGTCCAAAATCATTCTACCAAACCAATTCCGAGCAGGCTTACAATCTTTACAAAGTAGCTCGAGATTTTGCCCAACTTAAAGGTGGTGAGGTTGTTTATGATCTGTATACTGGAACAGGGACTATTGCAAATTTTGTGGCAAAACAGGCGAAGCAAGTTATCGGAATTGAATATGTAGCATCTGCTATTGAAGATGCCAAGCTAAACTCCAAATTGAATGGCATAGAAAACACCTTATTTTATGCCGGCGATATGAAAGACATACTCAATGAAGAGTTCATCGCCAATCATGCCAAGCCTGATCTCATCATTACTGATCCTCCACGAGCGGGAATGGATGAAAAAGTAGTGGAAATGCTCCTCCGACTGGAAGCGCCGAAAATCGTCTATGTATCCTGCAATCCAGCGACACAGGCAAGAGATGTAGCCTTGCTTGCTGAAAAATACGATGTAGAAAAGATTCAGCCCGTTGATATGTTTCCCCAGACATATCATGTAGAGAATGTAATCAGCTTAATACTTAAGAAATAATGAGAGATGAAAATGCACCCGAATTAGACGGGAAATACCTCGGAACAATTACAAGCGATTTTGTCAAAATTTCAGACACATTAAAGGAAGCTTCTTATCAAGTTCGCACAAGAAAGTTTTCTGAATATCCCATCTTTCCAATATCCAAGGAGATGCAACCCATTGGGAAAATCTTTATCGGAAAAGCTGAGAAAAACTTGGATTGGAATTACTTCATCACCTACTTGGATGAGTTTGTACAACGGAAATTGATTGGGGAAGAGTCTATGGAAGACTTTACTAAAGCCTATAAAGATCCCGATGAGTATTGCTGCCTGTTTGTGATTGATGGGGCGTTCACCAGTTTTGTTTACATTCCTTATCCAAATGATTAAGATAAAAAAAAATAAAAAAAGCTTTACCAATTAGATTTGGTAAAGCTTTTTTAATTATTGGTAATCAGTAAACTATAGAATCTTAATAAAAGCTATAATTCATCAAGATCTGGCTCAGAAACCAAGAACTGATCGAGTGCTTTTTCCACCAGTTGATTCAAGGAGTAGCCCATTTGGGTGGCTGTGCGAGCTGCTTTTTGATGCGTCTTTGGCTTGATTCTTACATTAAAACTTCCTTTGTAGGATTTGTGAGGATTTTTATTTTGCTGGCTACAGAGTTCCAAATAATCTTCCACTGACTCTTGAAAAGCATTTTTCAAACCTTCTACGGTGGTGGCTTCGAAAGTGACCAAATCATCTATACCCTCCACTCTACCAAAAAAAACTTCATCCTCAGCACTAAATTCCACTGAGCCGAGAAACTCTTTATACTTCAAAACATTTTTCATAATAGCCCTTCCTTTTCTAGTTCCTCAATGAGTTTGCGAATCAGGTATGATTTGATGATGTTACTTGGATGTGGCCGATGTAATCGGATGATATGCGATGTAACTGAATGACAAAACGCCACTCTCGAACCTGCTGTTTTTCCTAATTTCAACTCTTCGTAGCCCAATTTCTGAAGCAATGAACTCAACTCTTCATACGTAAAGTCTTTCGGTTTTTGAAGTAACCTTGTTTTGAGTTTATCTAACTTCGTCATAACAAATGTAACTATTTTTCAGTTGCAAATTCAGAAATAAATTTGTTTATTAAAGCTAGCACCAGTTTGAGTAAATACCCTTGACTTTAAATTATACTTCTTGTCTCTTGGTTCTCAAACCATAACACTTAAGTCTAAAATAAAGAACACCTCTTTACTCTAAAAATGCTTCCAGCCCTGAGCCTTAATCTGCACTGCTGTTCCACTTTTGGTCACCAAGAATTTTCCTTCTTCCGATTTGGTGATGTGTCCGATGAAATGGATGTCCGGATGCTTTTCTACTTTTTCAAAGTCCTTCTGATCGATGGTAAATAGTAATTCGTAATCTTCTCCACCATTCATTATACAGGTGATAGGGTCAAGGCCCAATTCGACCGCAGTATCAAAAGTCTGCTTATCAATAGGTAGTTTATCTTCATAGATTGTCGCTCCCACACCGGAAGCTTTGCAGATATGAAAGATCTCAGAAGCCAGTCCATCTGAAATATCCATCATGCTAGTCGGAATCACGCCAAGTTCTTTAAACTCATGAATGATATCCATTCGTGCATCCGGTCGAAGTTGTCGTCCCGTTATCACCGAGTACTTCTCTAATTCAGGCTTCATATCAGGGTTGGCGAGAAACACCTGCTTTTCACGCTCCAAAACTTGAAGCCCAACCAAAGCGGCACCTAAGTCACCGGTAACACAAAGAATATCATTGGCTTTTGCCCCGGATCGATAAGTGATTTCTTCTTTTTTGGCTTCACCAATCGCAGTAACCGAAATCACTAAGCCTGATCTCGAAGCGGTAGTATCTCCACCAACTAGATCAACCGCATAGTGATCACATGCAGCATAGATTCCTTCGTAAAGTGCTTCTACAGCCTCTAAAGAAAATCTGTTAGAAAGCGCAATACTGACAGTGATTTGTTTTGGAATGGCATTCATCGCTGCGATATCTGAGACATTCACTGCTACTGCCTTAAAGCCCAAATGTGGTAAGGGTGCGTAGGAAAGATCGAAATGAACGCCTTCCATGAGCAGATCTGTAGTGACTACTTTAACGTGATCTCCTGCATCAATTATAGCTGCATCATCACCGATTCCCTTGATGGAAGAGGCATTCCTGATGATTACTTTTTCATTCAAATGATCGATTAGGCCAAATTCACCTAAGTCACTGATTTCTGTTCTTTTTTCTGACATATTAAATTTTTGATTTACGATTTTTGATTTACGAAATTTCCGAAAACTACCATCGCTTGAGATAAAACTTCAGTGGCTCTGAAGTATTTTTAATAGTGAATTTCGAACACTGAATGATGAATTTTGAATTTAATGCTTCTCCTGACAAAGCTCGATGAGCACGCCATTGGTACTCCTTGGGTGCAAAAATACCACTAATTTATTGTCGGCCCCTTCTTTTGGAGTTTCATTGAGGATTTCAAAACCTGCGGCTTTTAATCTGGCAACCTCAGCCAATATGTCCTCCACCGCAAATGCGATATGATGAATACCCTCCGATTTTCGATCAATATATTTTGCAATAGCTGAATCATAACGCGTAGCCTGAAGTAATTCAACTTTGGTCTCTCCTACCTGAAAAAAGGAAGTTTCTACCCCTTCAGCTGTTACTATTTCGGTTTTGAAATGTGCTTTTCCCAACAAATTCTTAAAAAGCTCATTCGATTTTTCGAGATCCCTTACTGCAATCCCGATATGTTCGATCTTCTTCATTTATAAAATCCTTATATTTGATTTGAATTATTTCAGATAGTAACCTGTTTTAATTTTAACTTAAAATTGAACTTAAAGATACAAAGATATGATTATCGTTTCCGACAAAGCTAAAGCACGAATTTTAGAGCTCAAGAAAGAAGAAAACAGAACCGAAAATGAAAATATTCGGGTGTCTGTAAAAGGCGGTGGATGTTCAGGTTTAATGTATGATCTAGGTTTCGATGGAGCACAAATCGACACAGATCATGTATTTGAAGATAAAGGAGTAAAGATACTAGTTGACCGCAAAAGCTTACTTTATTTGGCTGGCACCACACTAGAATTCACCGATGGATTGAATGGTAAAGGATTTCAATTTGTCAATCCAAATGCAAATCGAACCTGTGGATGTGGAGAAAGCTTCTCGGTTTAATTCCATTTAACGAACTCTTCATAAGACAGCCCAACAAGCTGTCTTTTTTTATGAATAATTTAACCACCAAGATCACAAGGGTTTCGCCGAGAAGCACAAAGGAGTTTCAATCTTTTGTAAGAGGATCGCAAAGGAGCTCCGTACGGTTATCCTGCTTATCCAGAAGCTGGCCTTGACTTATTCTAGAATATCCTTCTTTCAATTCTGAATTCAAAATGATTTTCAGGATGTTGCAGGAGTACTGGAAAGTTAACTTTTGGCACCATCATCACTCACAATTCTTAGCCAAACCTTATTTTTGTCAGATTTCCAGTCAGAATTGAAATTCCTTATTGAGATCAAAAACTAAAAGCACCACCAATCACTTTTATTTAAAGGGTTTCCCCGATTTCCCCATCAATTCTTACCTTTGCCCACGTCAAAAAAACAAACCCAAATTCATGGAAGATCAAATCAAGAAAATTCAACTCAATGACCTGCATGCTGCATTAGGCGGAAAAATGGTTCCTTTTGCAGGATTTAATATGCCGGTTAGATACAGTTCTGATAATGAGGAACATCTATGTGTGCGGAATGGAGTTGGAGTATTTGATGTATCTCACATGGGTGAGTTTATGGTAGAAGGGCCTGAAGCCTTAAGCCTGATTCAAAAAGTAACTTCAAATGATGCTTCCAAATTAGTTGAAGGCCAAGCCCAGTATTCTTGCTTTCCAAACGAAACTGGTGGAATCATAGATGATTTGATCGTCTATAAGTTTGCAGAGGAGAAATACATGCTCGTAGTGAATGCTTCCAATATTGATAAAGATTGGAACTGGGTCAATCAGCATAATACGATGGGCGCTCATTTGACAAATATCTCGGACGAGCTGGCACTTTTTGCAGTGCAGGGTCCTAAGGCAATCGAAGCGGTGCAATCCCTTACTCCGGTCAATCTTTCTGAAGTGAAATTCTATCATTTCACCGTGGGAGAATTTGCAGGCAAAAAGGATGTAATCATTTCAGGAACTGGGTATACTGGTTCTGGAGGATTTGAGATCTATGTAAAAAATGAGGATGCAGAAGAAATTTGGAATGCCATCTTTGCTGCTGGAAGAGACTTCGACATCAAACCAATCGGTCTTGGCGCAAGAGATACACTCAGAATGGAAATGGGTTTTTGCCTCTATGGAAATGACATTACCGATACGACTTCCCCAATTGAAGCAGGCCTAGGATGGATCACCAAATTCACCAAAGGTTTCACCAATTCCGAAGCAATAAAAGCACAGAAAGAAGCTGGAATAACGCGAAAGCTGGTTGGATTTGTGATGCAAGAACGAGGAATTCCCAGAGGTTACTACCCCATTGTGGATGCTACCGGCGAATTGATCGGCGAGGTCACTTCCGGGACTCAATCACCAAGCATGGGAGTTGGAATAGGAATGGGATATGTGAAAACCGAATTTGCTAAGCCAGGAACAGAGATTTTTATCCAAGTAAGAAATAAGAACTTGAAGGCTCAGGTCGAAAAATTACCACTTTTAAAAGTATGAGAAAAGTAGAGATTTGCTTCAGTCCTGAGTTGATTCACCTGTATTCATTGAAAGGTAAAATCGTGGTGGTGGTCGATATTTTTAGAGCGACCTCCACCATGGTTGCGGCTTTGGCAAATGGAATTCTAGAAATCCGAACGTTTGCTGACTTGGAAGAATGTAGGCAAATGTCTGATCAAGGCTATTTGATTGCGGGAGAACGGAACGGTGCAATAACCGAGGGCTTCGAGTTGGGAAACTCACCCCTCGCTTATTTAAATGACGCATATGCTGGTCAAAAACTTGCGATGACCACTACTAACGGTACTTTGGCCATTTCTAAATCTTCCGAAGCAGATGAAATTGTAATCGGAGCATTCCCTAATCTTTCGGCCACAGTTACCTACCTACAAACCCAAAATAAGGATGTCTTGATTCACTGCTCAGGCTGGAAGGGCATGTTTAATTTGGAAGACTCACTTTATGCAGGAGCTTTGGCCAAAAGTCTGGAAGCTACCCATGAAGCCTCGGAGGATGGAGCTTTGGCGATGAAGGCACTTTATGAAAAAGAAGGCCATGACCTGAAAGGCTTTCTTTCACAAGCTTCTCATGCCAAGCGTCTTCAAAACTATAATATCGTATCGGATATTGATTTTTGTTTGACACTTGACCTGTATGATTTTATCGCAAAGTTAGATGGTAATCAATTGTTAAGAATAGCTTAATTTTAAATCGGATGAAGAAGCTTCCTAAAATCCCCGCTACCCCCTTTGAGAAAAGGGGAATTTGATTCGATCTCATATTATTAACTAGCTATTCATTAGATCCCCTCGAGATTAATTCTATTTTTCAAAAATTTCTAATGCCATGGCTATTCTGGATTTGTTTTGGGGGAATTTTTAACGGTGTTTCAATTCTCTATTTTTCTATCTCCTGATTGGATTGATTTTTAGAGGTCGCAAAACCACCCAAGAATTATAAGTTTTCCGATTTTAATAATTGGAATTTTAGGGATTCTATCCTCAAAGTCCAACAAAGATACCCCAGTCAAAATCATTGAACCCAGTTATTCAATGGAATCGATAGCTATTCATTACTCCACTATTAATAAGCTTCAGTTACTCATATTCAGAAATAAAACTACCGGTGAAATAAACCTAGTGATTTCAAAGTCCACACTTTCCGGATTTGTTTCCGGAAGAAGTTGGGAGCATCGAAGCGTAGATTTCAAGTAATTAAAGTAGGAAATAACTGGCAAAATGACCTATTCTTTTATGGGAGCAAAAATTTTCTCAACTGATCAAATCCTCAATAAATAGACTTCCTAAAACGTTAAAAAGCCTCTCCAAAAGTGAAGTAAAACTGTAGACTCTCTCCAGGTGAATGAGCCAGATCCAACCTCAGATTCAATTTTTTCTTTTTGCTGAGTTTGAACCTCCCGCCAACTCCATAAGCCAGCTTGGTTTGATCAAATTCAAATGGATTCTCACTAGAAAAAATATTTCCAACACTTGCAAATGCTACTGCTCCCCATCTCGGCAAAAACATCCAGCGGTATTCGCCTTGAAGTGCAACTACGTTTCGATCACGATATTTGCCCTCAAACAAGCCTCTCAAAATTTTATTTCCACCGAGTTGACCCAAAGCAAAAAAGGGAGTCCCCTCAGAATTGAATTGTGCAAATAAGTTAGTGGCCAACACCTGATCTTTTTTTATTGGAAATAGCTTTCGGGCATCTAGTAATAAATTCCTGTACTTAAAATCCCCAGCTAAGTAATTTCCAAACTGCTGGAAACTACTCTCTAGATAGTTGCCACGTGTGGGGTAAAGCTGATCATCCCGCGAATCATAAATCAGCAAAGGTCCCAAGCCACTGATCACACCACCGTCTGTGCCGATGAAATTTCCTTTTTCTAATAAACCTCCCTCTGCCAGTTTGGTGATTTTAAAATTGTCAAATGAATACCTAAGGCCCAGGTAAAAGTTTGGGTCCAACTGCCTTGCATAAGAAAAACGAAGTCTTGGATACCTCGCATCATACACTTCTTGATCAGACTCTTCTACCTGATTACCGATTCCATAGAAAAAATAAACATAGCGATACCAGCCAATTTCACCTAAAAATAGATCCTTGTTTTCGGCTGTAAAGATTCTCCAACTCGAATAGCTCAACGCTTGGTCAAATAGGGAGTAAGCCAGCCCAGCGGCTACCTGACTTTCATAAGTCTGATTACTTTGACCCAAATTGAAATTTGCAACTATACCAGCTCCAAACACCCAGCTCGTCTCAGGTGTGTAATAGATCAATGGCAACAGCGCAACTGTCAAATTTGAATTTGTACTATCAGAATTTTGCCCGGCCTCGGCATTTATTACCGTCAAAAGTAACAGGCAAGAGAATATTAAAACGAAACGATTCATTTGTCAATATACGGAAGTCACGCACCTTTCAGCTCTAAATATCTGAAGTGACTTTTGTCATGGATAAGGTTTTGAATTGACCTTATTATTGTGTGTATTTAAATTTCAAATCCAATGATCCAAAAACATCAACTAATCTAGGAATTTCCAGAGCACGCAGAGCGAATCCACGAATTGAAAGAGAAGAACTAGCATTTCAAAAAATTATTTGACTAGTATGATGAGCTAGATCACGAAGTCTATCGAATAGAAATCAATTCGGAACCTACTTCAGATGATACGTTAAATAAGCTCCGATCTCATCGTCTCAAATTGAAAGATGAGCTTTATCAGCTGATTCAAACTTTATAATTCACGTGCCTGGGAAAATTCTTGTGCTTTTTTAGCACTTCTTTTTTTGAGTCTTATTTCTTTGCCAAAGGTCTCAATTCCACTTTTCTGAAAAATATCTCCGCGCCTTCAGATTGAATTTGAATACGACCTTTACTTGGTTTCACATTGGAAGCATGATTTACCAATATTCCATTCAGAAAAATCGTGATCTCGTCACCATCAACTACACATTCCACTTTATTCCACTCACCGACTGGCTTCTCCACGTCTTGAGAACCACGAAAATCAATCACATCTTTCCAGTTTGGATCACGACCAAACCAGTTGATCCTGCCAGAATTTATAGTAGCGAGTTCACCTTTGGTTTGAAAAATATAAGAACTGCCCTGCTTTCCCGGTGCCACCGGACTTGTGATGCTGAAATCTTTACTTCCATCTCCTACTACAATAAAATCACCGGTTCCGCCTTCTATCACCTGGCATTCGATGGAGTGCATCCAGATTCCATTTGACGCTCCATCCTCTCCCACTGAATGCAAGAGAATTCCAGAATCCCGAGCATTTTCCAATCTGGGAGCAAAGGTTTTTCCGCCCCATTTGAACTCAACGATAAGCCGATAATTCTCAAATTCCTCGTTGGAAGTGATCCCTCCCCACTCCTCATCAGAAATCCGGATCATCCCATTCTGGACAGTGAAGACATTTTTCGGATCAATGTCACGTCCCCGATTTTGCACAAAAGTGTACCAACCATCGAGATTTTTACCGTTAAATAGGGTGACTTTATTTTTGATATCCGATTTTGATTGACTTTGGGAAAAGCCTGCCGAAATCACAATCAACAAAAGCGATAAGAGGATTACTTTTTTCATTCGGGTTTTTGGGTCTGAAAGCAAAGGTCATTTAAAGAATTGAGGAAGGGGAGTTTTTGCCATTGAGTTTGACAAATGCTTCGGCAGCCTGTACACCGGCTTCCATTCCCCGAAACTTCTCCATCGCCTCATGTCCGCAGGCATAGATTCCGACAGGATCTTGACTTACATGACAGAATAAAGCCTTTCGTTTTGTTTCCTGTTCATTCGAAATATCCACATAATCTGTGGGATGAAATGTCATAGTTTGCTCACCTGCACAAACTTCGTAAAAGTAAATCTGGAATTTTTTCTTTGTTCTCAGTCCTGCCTGCATGGTCAGCATACTTGCTGCCTGATGATCTCTATGAGAATCTATGGGCCACTGCGTGAAAACCAAATCCGGTTTTTCGTTTTCCATGAATTCAGTCATCTTAGTGATCCACTCATTATTAACCATCGTGTTACCATCAATTTGCCCGAGAAATGAATGCTGTACATTTAGAATCGCACAAGCTGCTTCCGCTTCTTTGGTTCGGATATTTGCAGCCTCATTGGCTGATTTCCCTTCAATTCCACCTTCTCCACGGGTCAGATACAAGATTTTCACATCATGACCTTTTTCACTAAACTTTGTAAGTGTTCCTCCACATCCGCTTTCCGGATCATCTGGGTGGCCACCGACACAAATCACTTTCAGTTTGGTGCTTTGATCCGATGAATTTGTTTGAGCAAGAGCTGACAGCGGCAAAGTAGCCAAGCTAACCAGCGATGCTTTTTTGAAGAATTGTCTTCGCGTAGTTTTTTGATTCATAGTTTCTATTCAAGCGCTTCCAATGCCCAGCTAGCGCGCGCGTATCGCGCGTGCTTCCAATTTCATATTTATAAGTAATCAATATCCAAAACTCCCCTTCCCCCTGAATAATCAATCGCGCTACTATATTTCCAACAATGCGCTTCAAAGACTAGTCCGGCCTTAACCGGATTCAGATGAATATATTCAACTTTTTGCAAAATTACATCTGGACTCCAAAGTTCTATAGGATGATTTCCAGCCTGCCAAAATTTACCGTTTTTCACATTGCTTGATTCCAAAGCTGCTTTTTCAAACATTATAACAAGCCAATCCTTTCTGCTTTCATGCGGATTTTGTTTTACTGCCAATTGAATTTTTTTTGAAGTAAACTCTTTAAATCTTCCTATAATTAATTCCGGTTTGAATCCTTGGACCCTAATTACCATATGAAGATGGCTAGGCATAAGACACCAGGCAAAAATCTCCATTCCTAGTTGCTTCCTGCAATAATCAAGGCTTTCAATAATTATCTGAGAATATTCCTCTCTTGTAAAAATATCAATCCAGTTAATAGCGGTACAGGTGACAAAGTAAAGACCTTCTGGATTCTGAAATTTGTATTTGTGGCTCATAGGAAAAGTTTAAAAAGTGTTATGAATATAATTTAATTGTTGTGTAATACTTTGTCACGCGCCATAGGCGAGTGCCAGCAACATCCACCACCACGGATACAAGTCGTATAATGACATAGGCAATAGTCTCGTGCATGGGTGCTCAATTTACTTCAACTTCTCGTTATCCTTATGCCGGTTCAGGTCACGGATATTTTTCTTTTCGAAGTTCTTTTTCATTGCCTCCGTCAGATCCACTCCAGTCTGATTTGCCAAGCAGATCAATACCCAAAGTACGTCCGCCATCTCGTCTCCAAGGTCTCTGCCTTTATCTGACTCTTTAAAGGATTGCTCTCCATAAGTTCGAGACATGATTCGCGCCAACTCTCCCACCTCTTCCATCAGAATGGTCATATTGGTGAGTTCGTTGAAGTATCGAACGCCCACGGTTTTGATCCATTGATCAACTTGTTCCTGAGCTTCTTTTAAGGTGATATCGTTTTCCATTCTCTATGTTTTTAAGTTAAAATTAACCCAATTGCTTCTCGATAGCTTTAATCAGGTCATCTATTTCAGCTTTTGAATTATAAATATGTGTGGAGACCCGAATGGCATTTACGCCACTTTCGGGAACTTGGCGGATTCGAAAGCCTTCTTTTGCTAATTCACTCCCAAGCTTTTTATAATCCAATGAATCAGATTTGAAGGATATCATGGCAATTCGAGCCGATTTTTCCGAAGGAGTTAGAATTTGAATTTTGCTGCCCATAGCCTGAAGCCCGTCATATACGTGATCATTCAATTCCCGAATTCTGGATTCCACTTTTGCTTTCCCTATTTCTAGATGAAATTTAGCCGCAGCTGCAACACCAACATAAAGCGCTCGGCTTTGTGTCCCATAATCGTAGCGGTGGGCAGTTGGATTCAATCCGTGAAGTACTGGCGGTTTAGAAGTCATATCCCAGCCAGCATCTGAATAGCCTCCCACTTGAATCGCTTGAAGTTCATCCAGCAATTCTTTTTTTACATATAAAAAACCCGTTCCAGCCGGCCCAAGCATCCATTTGTGAAAGCATCCTGCATAAAAGTCACAACCGAGTTCGGTGATATTCAGATCAAATGTGCCAGCTCCATGTGCTCCATCTATTGCAGTGTAAACCCCTTTTGACTTTGCTAATTCAGCAATTTCTTTAATCGGAAAAACAAGGCCAGTCGTACAAGTAACGTGGGGCACTGCGATAACTTTGGTTTTGGAATTGATGAGTTTTTCAATCTTTTCCAGATTCTGTTCCTGCGTATCCTGAGGTTCAAAAGTCCGCAAAACAATTCCGTCAAGTTTAGATCGATTGAGCCAAGGTAGGCCATTCCCAACATGCTCATGGGTGGTAAGGATTACTTCATCGCCTTTTTGCAATGGCAAACCCCAAACCATAATATTTATTCCTTCGGTGGTATTATGCGTCAAGCTGAGCTCATCAGTTCCAACTCCTAAAAAACTCGCAAGCAAGACTCGCTCCTGATCAAAGTGCCCATATTCACCAGACCTGTTGATCTCTTCCAGACAGTCATTCATCGCTTGACTTACTTGAAATGGTGCTGGTCCGAATGTCCCATTGTTCATGTAAATTCTTTCGCGAGTTAATGGAAATCCCTTTCTGATTTCTTCCCAAAAATCTGCTTCGGATAGCGAATGATCAATCACTGACTTCTGTAAAGCAGCGGATAAATTGCCGATAAATACACCAGAAGCCAGAAAACTAGCGCTTAGTTTTTGTAAAAATCCCCTTCGATTAGACATGGTTCATTGTAAGATCACAATTCGTAATTAATGCTTTAAGCTACAAAAGCAGATTTTAAATTCCGACTAGTCCAGCGGTTTCTGATTACAAATCCCTAAATATTTTAGAGTAAATTGATTTTCAAAAAAAGCCGTGCTTTCGGCAAATCATGAAAATCAAAAACTTCCACTACCTAAAACTCTTTCTGTTGACTGGATTCCTCTTTGGAAATATCTTTTCCCCTTTTGCGCAGCAGCTCAAAAAAGAACTCCCAAATGTTATCCTACTCCTTGGTGATGATCATGGCTGGGATGAAACAGGCTACAACGGACATCCTTATTTGAAAACTCCAGTTTTGGATGACTTAGCAAAGAACGGAGTTCGTATGGATCGCTTTTATTCCGCATCACCGGTTTGTTCGCCCACGAGAGGGAGCATTTTGACAGGCAGACATCCAAACCGCTATGGTACTTTTACGCCAGGCTTTTCCATCCGGCCAGAAGAAATCAGTATTGCGGAATTAATGCAGGCAAAAGGCTATGCGACGGCGCATTTTGGAAAGTGGCATCTTGGACCGGTGAAAGCAGCATCTCCCACCAATCCCGGCGAGATGGGATTTTATGAATGGCTTTCTCATGATAATTTCTTTGAATTAAATCCATCTCTGTCAAGAAATGGAGCAGATCCTGAAATTTTTGAAGGAGAGAGCTCTGCCATTTTAGTTGCCGAAGCCGAGAAATTTATCAGTAAAGCTAAAGCGGCTGGAAAGCCATTTTTCATAGTCATTTGGTATGGTTCCCCACACGAACCTTACAGCGGCCTTCCTGAAGATTTGGCTTTATATGCTGATCTACCTGAAACTTTTGGAACAAAGCAAGTTCGCTTGACTTCCAATGAAACCGGACTTCCAGTCACTCGGCTTCAACGTGATGTCTTGCAAGAACGCTTTGCAGAAATCACTGCCATGGATCGAAGTATTGGTGATCTTCGAAATTACTTATCAGAAAATAAGCTTCGCAAAAATACGCTGCTTTGGTACTTTGGAGATAATGGTACGCCTGCTGAAGCAAATGCGACAGTCCCATTTCGTGAGGATAAAGGCAGTATTTACGAAGGCGGAATTCGCGTACCAAGCGTTTTGGAATGGCCGGAAATAATTTCCCAACCGTTAGCGACCGAGGCCAGCATGAATAGCGCAGATATTTTTCCAACATTAGCAGCAATTATTGGAGCTTCGCTTCCTGATCGCCCGATAGACGGAATTGATCTTTCACCCTATTTTTCTGAAGAAAAGACGACAAGAGAAAAGCCCATGATGTTTTGGAATGGAAGTCCCAGAGCTGATTCAAAAGATCTAAAACCCTATTTGGATCCAAAGCTTCAAGAAGGAACCTCTCCTATGGTGAAGTTGATGAATGGAAAAGCCACTCGGGATTTTAAAAATTTCGTGCAAACGAGTATCATTTCATCCGATTTTCAGGGTCCAAGAGCGATTATTGACCATCAGTACAAACTCGTGCTAAGCGAAAATAAATATGGTGAAATTCAAACAGAGCTATTTAATTTGAGGTCCGATCCAGCCGAGACCACCAATTTGAAAAATGCAAATCCTGAACTCGTAGAAGAATTGGCCCTAAAGCTCAGAACATGGCAAGAATCTGTTCTAAACAGTCTTTTAGGAAACGACTACAACAAAAAATAAATGAAAGCAATACTTTACGAATCATTCCAATCCCTACCTGTTATCACTCAGGTTCCTGATCCTACTCCTTCTAAATCCGGGGTAGTCATTGAAGTGAAAGCTACTGGACTTTGCCGATCTGATTGGCATGCTTGGATGGGTCACGATACTGACATACAGCTTCCACACGTTCCAGGCCATGAATTTGCCGGAACAATTCAGGCGGTCGGATCTGAAGTTAGAAATTGGAAAGTCGGTGACCGAGTGACGGTTCCTTTTATCTCTGGCTGCGGCAAATGCCCGGAATGTGCATCCGGAAATCATCAGGTTTGCGATGATCAGTTTCAGCCAGGATTCACTAATTGGGGCTCCTTTGCTGAATATGTGGCGATCGATCGTGCTGACATCAATCTTGTAACTCTTCCAGAATCCATGAATTTTCAAACTGCCGCCAGCCTAGGCTGTAGATTTGCGACCTCATTCCGTGCTGTGGTAGATCAGGGTAAAGTTACCGGAGGACAATGGGTGGCTATTCATGGTTGCGGCGGAGTTGGGCTATCTGCGATAATGATTGCAAATGCTTTGGGAGCAAATGTAATCGCCATAGATATTGACAAAAAGAAGTTGGAGCTAGCCACACAAATCGGTGCTGCGGCTACTGTAAATGCTAAAGAGGTATCTGTCCTCGAAGCAATAAGAGCCATTTCCAATGGTGGAGTTCAGGTGTCGGTTGATGCTTTGGGAAGTCCAACTACACTTTTCAATTCTGTTTCTTGCTTACGAAAGCGAGGCAAACACATTCAAGTTGGGCTTTTGCTTGCTGATCAAATAAATAGTCCAATTCCAATGAATTTGGTACTATCCAAAGAGCTAGAAATCTATGGGAGTCATGGCATGCAAGCGTGGAGGTATCCTGAAATGGTTCAGATGATTACATCGGGAAAAATGAATCCGGAATTATTGATCGGCAGAACAATCAGTTTGGAAGTGGCAGCAAAAGCTTTAACAGAAATGGATGAATTTCGGGATGCTGGGGTGACTATTATCGATCGGTTTTAACCTTTGAGGTTTTTTTGAACCTCGAAGGTTTTGGTTTTTTCTCGCAACGGCGCGGCGATTATCCCCCGCCGTAGTCTATCCCTGTCCCGCCGTGACGGATCCATCTTAGACCACTTAAATTTAAAAATTTGTTGGAAACCTGCTCGAAAATGCTAAAAACTATGACTGCAAAAAACATCTTCAACAATAATTCAGAATATTGTTTCCGTAATGTATTGATCAGCAATTTCAGTCTTCCAGAAATGCGCCAAGACAAAGGGGCTTTGTAGGAAAATTTCCTCATTTCCGAAAGGATAAAACACAACGCCTATCGGGGCCGATTTGTCAATACCTACTTTTGGCGTACCCATGACCAAGCGGAAATAGATTACCTAGAAGAAACCGACGGTATCTTACAAGCTTATGAATTCAAATGGAAAGAAAAAAAGGTCAGGTTTCCGGCTTCTTTTCTTGAAGCCTATCCCAACAATGAGACTTCGATTATCTCCAGAGACAACTTTGAGGGTTTTGTAGGATTATAATCTTTGCTCCTCCACCGTGGTCTGAAGCCTGTCCACCGTGGTAGCTGAAAGGAAGAAACTTAAGGGGAATAAGTATTCTTCCCATTCAAAAATTCCAGAATCTTCTTATCCAAAGTCCAGACTAGTAGTCAAAATGAATCGCTCTCGAAATAATTACCAATTTAATTAGCCCTCCCTCACGATCCAAAAGCTTTTGATCCTTAAAAAAATAGCAGGTTAACAGATCAATCTTGAAGAATCAAAAATCCTCACCTTAGTAAAAAAAAAATCAATCATTTCAATCATTTTTTTGACTTTGGAAACTTAGATCTATTCATGAAATAAGCAAGTTACCAAACCTGACCAACGTACCGTTTAACTACAAATTGGATTTGACCCGACATGTCAGGAGTAAGTAGTTTGTCTTTTATGTTATTCCCGTCCAATTCCGAATTCAAAGTAGTCATTAGAGCAAATTCTAAGGCAAAATCCCAATTACCGCTTAAATTGGTACTTACACCAGTTCTTATCGGAATATAGGGGATCAGATTGGTTTCATTGGATGAGATAATATCGCCGCTAATCAATATACCACCTTTGAAAACTCCATTTTTAAAAGTTTGCTGATCTCTTTCAACAAACATAAGCCCAAAACCCAGGCCTGCATAGAACTGTAATGAAGAGTTGAGCATTCCAGAAGAATTGGGATTAGTTGTAAATACAGGCATGAGGTCTGCAAAATAGCCCCTTCCTTTGAAGCCAAATGCCTGATCCTTGTCTCCCCATCTGACAATCTTATTTGGGTAGGCCAAGTAGTATTCACCACTATTGAAGATTTGGGCTCCAACTGAACCCCTTAAACCGACATTTTCGCTTAATTGTTGATTAAATGAGATGGTGATCGCCGGTTGGATCTTAAAACGGAAATCCTGGTATATGCCAGAATTGTCTAAATAAATTAAAGAAGGTCCAATTCCAATTGAAAAGTGATTTCCTTGAGCCGATAAATTACGGGAAAAACACATTGCCATGAAAATAAAGATAAAATTTCTGATCATGTTTTATAACTTATATTGTGATTTTAAAATACTAAATTATGTATTTAAAATTATTTTACGAAGTTAAAATTAGTGACGAAAATGGAATTTTCAATAAAGAATACAATCAAATTGTAAACTCTTTTCGGTGTCTATTCAAAATATAAAATTAAAAAAAATTCTCCTTGCTATGAATAACCATGTAACTCACTAGCTATCCGTATACTGAGCTAAAATCTGAACTCATCCAATCCATTTTCACAAAATAAGGCTGATGACCACTGGTAGTTTTCGGGAAGTTTGGCCAGACAATATGGCTCGTGGGGAATGTAGGTAAATTCTAGATCGAGGTTAAAAGTCTAATTATTTTTTTCTTGAAGTCCTGTTTTAACACAGGATATGGTTAAAAATCCCTCTCCCCTCTTTAAAAAAGGAGTATTATACCCAAATCAAGGTCATATTTTAAGAAATATTTTATGGGAGGATTTATCCCAACTCAAAAATCTGATCCACCCCTTCGGGCACATCCTCCGAATAGTGACTCACATAAATCAAGGTAATCGAACTTAGCTCACAGATTCGCTGGATAGTCTCTTTGAATAGCCTTCGTTGATATTCATCCATTCCTTGACTTGCCTCATCCAAAATCAACAACTCAGGCTTTTTAATCAGTGCTCTGGCAAGTAAAGTCCAGCGCTGCTGTTCCAGCGATAGTCGGTTAATTAGGACAGATGCACTTGCCTCCAGCTTAAATAGCTTTATCCAATGCCCGGCTAAGTCCTCCTGCTCGATGCTTACTTTTCTGAATAGTCCCATGGTATCAAAGAGCCCGGAAAGAATGACCTTTCTACAGGTCTGATTGGCAGGAAAAAATCGGGATAGTTCCGGAGCCATAAAACCCGTAGGACGCTTCACATCCCAGATACTTTCACCCGTACCTCGTTTTCGACCAAAAAGCCAAATAGCTTGGGAGTAGGCTTGAGGATTTTCGCCAATCAATAAACTGATCAAGGTTGACTTTCCGCTACCATTTCTTCCCCGAAGCAACCACCGCTCACCAGAATTGACGAGCCAAGAAATGCGATTGAGGATCTTATTTCCTCCGTAATTGATCGTAACATCCCTCAGCTCAATCACCGGTTTCGTAGAACTTTGAGTTTTATCCGGAAGTAGTTGGCTTAGTAAGGCCCAATCGAAGTAATCTGAAATCTGAGTTTTTGAAGCTGATTTTTGAAAAGCTTCTCTGGTGAATAGTTGTATCCGCAAATGAGCTGATAAGCGTACTACATGAGTGATGCCCTGGGGAATTTCATTTGCTGCGGTAGTAAGCATCAGATGAACTCCTTTGGCCTGCATTCCTTTAATAATTATCCCAAACTCAGCACGGCTGCCAGAATCCAGCCCAGTCATCGGCTGATCCATTAAGTAGATTTTTGGTTGCCGCATCAGGCCTGCGGCAATCGCCAATCGGCGAGTCTCACCATTGGAAAGTTTTAGGAGGGATTTATCCAATAATGAATTTAATCTGAGTAAGTCTGTGACGTTTTCTAAATTCCAAGGACCTGAGATTTTGGCTTGAACCTCCGATAGAGTCTCTCGAACTGTGGAAGCTTGATCTGATTCTGAAGAGTTGAAGCGTTGCTGAAAATAGAAGTTCTGAAGGTTCGATCGGTTCTGAAATTCATATTTCTGAGAGACATAAGCAATCAAATCACGGTAACTGTGAATGGCTCCTTCTTCTTGCTTTTCGGCTAAATAATCAGTTGCGAAAGTTCTTTGTATACTACCGGAAGACATAAGTGCATTACCTCTTATAGTCTCCAAAAAAGCAGTTGGCAAAGTCCCTGAATCAGCAACAATTGCCCAGTGAGTCCCCTCTTTCCAGTCAAACGAAAGTTGATCAAAAGTGAGAACGCCATTGAATATCACATGAACGTGATGAATTTGAATGAGGGAATCGGACAAGGATAGCGTTAAATCAAATTGAACTTCAACTTAGTGAAAAATTTATTTCCTATCCTTACTGTCAATCAGAATCGTCACCGGGCCATCATTGATTAGCGAGACTTTCATATCTGCACCGAATTCTCCTGTTCCAATGAGCTTTCCCAGTTCAGATTCTAAAGTCTGGATGAAATTCTCATAAAGTGGAATTGCCACCTCAGGTCTCGCAGCCTTGATGTATGAGGGACGATTCCCTTTTTTGGTGCTGGCATGTAGCGTAAACTGAGAGATCAATAAAACCTCACCTGCTATGTCCGTGACACTTTTATTCATGACTTGATTTTTATCAGGAAAGATTCTAAGGTTTACGATCTTTTTGGAAAGCCAAGAAACATCTTCTGCTGCATCCGCATCTTCTATCCCAACGAGAATTAGTAATCCTACACCAATTTCGGATTTGACTTTACCTTCAATTTTTACAGAAGCTTCAGTAACTCGCTGGATTACTACGATCATTTGGTCAGGTCTTGCATTGCATCTGATTCGATTATTTCCACTGCGGGTGAGTTGACTTCCAGCGCTTTGATGACCATAGATTTTGCCACCTGATAATCATAGATTGGTCTCATCTTTTTAAAAAGTTTCAGCCAAATGAAAGGTTTGGTAACCAATTTAGCAAACTCCTCTCCTAGTCTGGCAGGAGACCTATTGCCCATTAAAAGCGAAGGTCTGAAAATCCCTACGTATTCAAATCCTATTCCTTTCAAGTCTTCTTCAAGCTTACCTTTAACTTTATTGTAGAAAACCTTTGAATTCGCATCGGCACTTAAGGCAGATACATTCAGAAACTTCTTAGCACCAAGCTTTTTGGCACAATGAGCGAATTGTAAGACCATTCCATGATCAACAGCAATAAAATTATCTTTCGAACCTGCTTGTTTGATTGTAGTCCCCAATGCGGAAAAGGCATGAATCGCTGCGGTATTCTCTTTAATAGCTACTCGAATTCCATGATTTTCACCACCTAGATCTTGATCCGAGAGTTTCGAGTCGAGATCCCAGCTATTAATCGTATTCATGTCTCCAGAGATTTGGATCAGCTTACCATGCTTTAAGGACAACTTGCGCCTGCCAATACTCAAGACGTAATCGTATACTGGGTTTTGTAATAATTGATGCAGTAACTGCATGCCGACTAGTCCAGATGTTCCAATTAGAATAGCTATTTTCATAGTTATACGATAGTGGTAAACAAATGCATCAACTCTTTTTCTAACGACTCATTTTTATCTTTGGAATACCAAAGGTGTGTTCCTTCAGAAAATTCTTTTGCAGAAACTCCCAATGCATCTAGCTTATACGCTCTTAATCGTACTTGAAGAGATTCCGGCCGTGGACCCCAAGTACCCATCACCCGAGCTAAGTCTCCACTTAGGACAATCAACTTTGGAATTGATCTCGCACCTTCAGTCAGGTATTCATCCATCAACTCTGGATTCTCATCTCTCAAAATCAATCTAAGCTCAATTTTAGGATTCAAAGCTGCAAGCTTTACTAAAAATGGAATATTTTGAGCCGCATCTCCACACCAAGCCTCGGTGATTACCAACCAAATCTGTGGTGAAGCGATTGATTTTATGACTTTTTCGAGTTCTGATGACACTTTAGCAGTTTTATCCAACCGATTCATACGTGTTACATTCATCCGAGAATAGTCTAGATATGCTTCAGTGTGAATTGAGCCGGTAGTTTTATTTTCGGCTAAAAGTTCATCAATCATTTCCCGATAAGTCTGATAGGTGTGAGCTTTTCCGATCAGTTCGGAAGTAATTAGTTTAATAGATTGGTCTAGCATTTTAATTTGTTATTTGGAGACAAACAGTCCTTACTCTGATTGAGTTCTTTCCCAATCCAAAAAATCGCCTACTTCTTCTTTTACCTTCGCATATATGGCCAAGATGACAGAAAGATCATCTGCAAAACCAAAAAAACCAAGGAAATCAGGAATAATATCGAACGGAGACACAAAGTAGACCAGTCCTAGAATAATCAATCCAAGTGTACTTACAGAGAGCTTATGGCCGCCATTAAAATGAGCTTTGACCATACGGATAAAAACCGAAATCGGCTCGATCAATCGCTGCACATATTTATTTTGACCTACTTGATTTATTTTTTTTCCAACATTACCCAAGAGCTCTCGCACTTTTTCTTCCTGCCTAGCGAGTACTTCCACTTGCTTTCCGTAGAGTGATTTTGCTTTTTCTAAAAGTTTAGCAGGACGGTTTTTCATAACTAAAAATAGAGATTAATTTCAGCTTTTACCTGTTTTAGCGCGTAGCCTATGGTGTCATTCGGTCGATCTAGGGAAGTGGCAAAAATCGCCTTGGCAAGATCTATTCCTTTGGCCTCACCATCGATCGATTGTCTGCTCAAGTTGATAATCGTCGTTACCTCTTCTACTCCACGTTTGATCGCTTCCCAAGTTTCATCGGAGAAATAAACTTGCTGAGAAAAATTATGGTTGAACTCCTCACGTACGTCATCCATAAGAAGGCTATACAATTCGCTTGAAGTATAGGCCGTAGGATTAGATCGTCTCACTAAGTTGTTTGGCGTGATGCGCTCAAGAAAAAGGCAAAGTCGCTCCGCAGCTTGAAGGCGAATAGGAAGAATTACTTCCGTATTTTTGGTTTTCAACTCTACAATCATCTTTTCTCGCTCTTTGGAAAGAAATGATACTACGACTAGATACATCCCGTAAAGTACAATTCCTGCAGGCAAAAGGATCTTTAATAAATCAGCGAAGTATTCCATAGTATAAATTTGTCCCCAAATTTGAATTTTTAATCAAGAAAAGACTTCAAACTCTTAATAAATTTGAAATCTAAACGAACCAAATCTAGTTGGTTTTAATTTTGGTCTTATGATTATCCCTATAAAAATTACTTCAAAAGCTGAATCAGAGATAAAAAATATCATGACAAATAAAAATATCCCAGCGGATTACCATCTTCGAGTAGGTGTGAAAGGCGGGGGCTGTGGGGGAATGTCTTATTCCCTAGGGTTTGACAGACCTAAACCAGACGATCAGCATTTTGAGATTGATGGAATCCAGGTGCTTGTCGAAAAACGTCACTACATGTTTTTAATGGGGATGCTCATTGATTTTTTTGAAGGTGATGAAGCGAGAGGCTTTACTTTCATTAACCCTGAGCTTCCAAAACGACACGACCAAGAATAAGTATTACGTAGCAGATATCCATTAATGACAGTAGGCTAAGCTTCCTATGATCAACATGCTTGAAGACATATAATCAAAGACCAAAGTAGATTTAAATACAGGTCTCCCATCCAAATAGCAAGTATATTTTTTATCAATTGAAAGAAAAGCATATCAAGAATTTTTGTGAATTCTTAGTTAAAATCAAGTTTCACCAAATTTTATACTGCCTTCATTTCTTTACTGTTGCCATTGCTTATATACACATTACAGTTAATGTGCATCCTTTAAGCTGCATACAGCGAAATTTATTGCTGGTTTGACATGATAAATCCCTCCCGGTATTCGGAACAGGTTCTAGATACCTTTGATTCGGTTCCAATCAGGATTTTGTTTTAGATCGTGACGTGTACTTACTAGGATACACCTAGTATATTTTGAGAAATAAGAACTAAAAATTCTCAAATCCCGGTTTTACCTGATCCCAAAAATTATCTAATCCAATTATTCTGGGTTTTAAAAATGAAATGATCTCAGGCCAATCCTCCTCATTCATTACATCTGATTCTTTTAATACTTTTTCGATTCTGCTGACTGCATGCCCAAATTCATTGGTGGCTAAAAGGTTCCAGTCCCATTCTTCGCCCACACATGCAATCAAGATCTTTTTCAATTGGAGAAATTGATCAAAATACAATTCCTGGAGCTCCTCATCTACGTGGGAGATCTCAATCCCAATAGAAACAAATCCACGCTCGGTCTTCATACGGAAATAGATATCTCGGACCCCTGTTTTATAATTGGGCCAATTCACCCTACATCCTGAGGTGCTGGGCACCGGCTTCATGTATTGTCCAAATTTGATCCAGAACTCTTTTCGGATGGCTGAGCTTTCCGCCTTTGAATACATTTCTTGATTAGTGATAATCTTCCGGATAAAAAATGGTTACTGAGGAATATTTGACCAGACCTCCCAAAGCCGGATGATGTTTTTTTAACGTGATTTTAACTTGTCGCGTATTCGGGAATACCTTGACGATATCCTGAACAATCACATGGCCTAAGTGCTCTAAAAGCTTCACCTTGACATCCATTCGTGACTTGATCAATTGATAGAGCTTGGAATAATCAACCGTATCTCTCAACGCATCTGACTCCATAGCAGTTTTGAAATCAGTGTCCAGCTCCAAATCAACCGTGAAGCGATTTCCGAGAATTGACTCCTCCGGATATGCTCCATGATAAGCATGAAACTCTATTCCCTCAAGTGTAACTTTTCCCATTAATCAAATTGGTTAAAAAATGATCCCGATTGATTTTTAGGATCTTCTGGTTTTTTGCTTGGCTCTTCCCGAGTCGGTCGTTCCGCTGTTTTTAGGTTTGATTCAGAGAATTCCTCTTTTTTGGCTTTAGAATCACCTTTAATCTCATCCTTTTCCAGAACCTCTTCTTCAACATCCATTTCAGAATTTGGAGATTCGTGTTGGATTTCGTGTCCGGTCTCTTCCTCGATAGTTTTCATTTCTACATAGGGATCTTCTTGACTTGCAGGCTGATATTTTCGCGGAATCAAGGCAACTTGATTTAAACTAGAGATATTAGCAAACGTGAAAGTCTGGGATCTACCCAATTCTTCAATAGCTCGTTGATGAGCTTTGGCATCGATTCGATTGAAATGAGCGTCTGACAAGTCAATCTGATTTAAGGCATCCTGAGCAGTTCGTCTCAGGCTTTTTACCATAGCTTCGCGTTGATCAACCAAGCCTTCGTATGATCTCACCAATCCTTGCATACCTTCACGAAGTTCTAATATTGTTTCTTTAGCCTTTGTCTCTGCGGCGCTGATCAACGTGTTGGCAGCTTGTTCAGCTTGCTCTCTGGCTCTAAAGAGCAACATATTTGCATTCTCTGTTGTATTCGCGGCTAGTTCATTTGCGGCATTAATAATCAAATCCGCAGCTTCATTGGCTTCCTCTATAATAGCAGCTCCGGTATCTTCGGCAGTCTTCAAGGTTCTGAAAAGTGAATCCTCTACATCTTTTAGCCGTTTTGCCTCAGCTTCGGTATTTTGAAGCTTATTTTTTAGATCCATATTTTCTCTGTTGAGCACATCCACTACTTGACTTAGTTCGTCTAAAAACGCGCTTACTCCTGTTTTTTCAAAACCTCTGAATCCAGTTTCGAATGATTTTTGCCGAATGGCCGTAGGTGTTAACTTCATGAGTTGTTTACTTGAATTTGCCAAATAGAGATTGTGCGATCATCAGAAACGGAAATTATATTTCCATTATAAGTACTCCACACTACTTTATTTATTGACGTACCGTGGCCTGCATTTCTTGCTTTATCAATGACTTTGAGAAGTTTCCTATTTACTGGATCCCAGACTTTTATAGATTTATCCATGGAACAAGTTGCAAGGAGGTTTCCACTTTCATTGAAAGATAAATAATTAATTGCATACAAGTGTGCAACAATTGACTCACTGAGCGTATAATTGGATGAATCCCAAAATTTCAAATTTGCATCTCGCGCACCACTGGCAAGTGTTTTTTCGTCAGGAGAATAACTTAATGCAAAAACAGAATTGCTGTGTCCAGTTATATTTGCGACAGGCTGAAATTCATTTGCAAAATCTAATATCTTGATCGTATTATCACTAAGTCCTACAGCAAGATGTTTTTTTTTCGTGGCTACAGCCAGCGAGCGGATGCTCTTGGAGCTGAGTTTAATATGTTTTTTGATGGCACGCTTTTTAATATCCACGATAGTTAATACCCCATCGGCAGCTCCAACATAAGCGTAATTGTCAACTATCTTTATATCAAAAATAGCCTGATCTGTTAATTTCAGAGACCATATTTCTTTGTTGTCATTCAAGTCAACTACATGAATCCCTTCAAAATTATGACCGATAAATAACCAATTACGTATGGGATCTGTACGGAGCGCATAGACAGAGTTTGTTAACCTGGCAATAAGTTTTCCATTTTTAGGAAGATCTAAATCCCATTCCACCACCATACCATCTCCAGAACCTGTATAAAAAAATCTAGGGTCACTGCCTTCAGCCAGTGCATAAATACAGTCGTTGTGGCCAGTAAGAGTGTATAATTTATTAACTTCAATTTTTGCCATATATTACTCTAACAATCCTTTTCAACTTCAGCCGATGCAAACAAAAATAGAGAAAATTGATTCTTCCTCGGCCTTAGCCATCAAGATAATTGAATCGAACGACATCCTCGACTTGGATTTTCTGAGTTTTAGGGAAAAATTGGCATTTGCCAACATTTCTCATCCGGAAAAACAAAAGGAATGGGCAAGCTCCCGATTAGCAATAGCAACTGCTTTGGATGCCTTAAATATTCCATATCCAGGGTTTTTTAAAGATGAGCATGGTAAATCCCAATCAATGACCGGTAATGGGTTTGTTTCCTTATCCCACACCCTTGGTTATGCTGCGGCTATTTATCACCGAGAAAATCCTGTTGGAATTGACATGGATTTTATTCGAGAAAAAATTCTTCGGATTGGATCCCGATTTCTCCATGAAAAGGAATTGCGCTTTCTGACAAAAAATGCCCTACACTATACTTTGGCATGGTCTGCAAAAGAATCTATATTCAAATGTCAAGGTAAGAAAGGGATTTCTTTTAGAGAAAACATCCTATTGGAGCCCTTTGATCTCAAAGCAAAAATAATATATGGCAGAATCCATGGAACAGACTTTGCAGATCATCATTACCAAGTCAAAGCCGTTGTGGAGAACAACACAGTGTTGACCTATACAAATTGGTGAAATGAAAACACTCGTTTTTCTATTTTCGATCCTGTTTATTTCTTTACAAAGTACAGCACAAGCTATTGGAGATTATTCGCTTCTGGACGCTGTCACGGGAAGAACAGTCAGCGTGAATTCAAAGTTAGGAACTAAAGGAATGGTTATTATTTTTCACTCCTTAGACTGTCCCTTTGCAGGTATGTACCAAGGACGAATTAAAGCGCTTAGAGCGACTTTTCAAAATGAGGGAATAAACTTTATCCTAATCAATCCTGATTCTGACAACTCACCCGCTGCGCAAGAGAAGCTCCGTAGATTCATTGACCAAAGTGGAATAAATACTTCCTATTTGATTGATGAAGAACAAAAGCTGGTCAAATTATTTCAAATATCAAAAATCCCAGAGGCAATTATTCTAGCCCCAGGGGCAAATGGACTTGAAGTTAAATACAAGGGAGCTATAGACAATAATCCACAGGCAGTGACCAGCGTTTCTGAACGATTCTTAGAGCGCGCGATAAATCAAGTACTCCGCGGTGAGGTCCCGACACCCACACAAGTAAGAGCGACCGGCTGTAATATCAGAAATTTTTAGCGGTCGAGAAGTTGAATTAATTCTCGAACTTCTTCGGATTTTTCCTGTTCTCCCAGTTTTTCAAAAGATTGACCCAGATTGCGAAGCATGCGTTGAACGATATCCAGATGCGAACATGGCTCATAAAACTCTGGTCTGGGTTCTATCTTCAAATGCTCAAGATAGCTGGTCACATCTTTTTTATTAAATATCAATCCCTTGTTGAAGGCGTTGACATAAAAATTCACATCGGAAGACTTGTATGTCAAAACGAATAGATTTGGTAAGTTGACTCCATAGACCGGCAATCCGAGTTTACGTGCCACCAGTAGATATATTGAGCAAAGCGTGAGTGGATTTCCCCGCTTAGAGTCTAGAACCGAGGAGAGCATGCTATTTGCCGGAGAATGGAAATTCTTGGTATTTGCCGAAAAGCGTAGCGTACCGAACAGGACGTTGTTGATTATCCGAATCTGTTCAAATGGCTGAAGTTCATTAGAAAAAGCAGTCCAAACCTCAAAATAAATTTGATGCATTTCGGCATTCAGCTTATCAAACTCGATATCTGGATACTGGTATGTATTAATGATCCAAAGTCCTGTGAGTAAATCTCGGTCTTCTGAATTTTTCCAATCGGTCAACCTTAGTTTCAATTGAGAAAATTGAAGATCATGAACCAGTTCTTCAATTTCCTTTTGAATAGCTGGATTGAAACTACTCTCCCATTTTTCTTCTAAAAAGGGAATTACATCTATGCCAAGTGAAAGAATCCGATCTTTAACATGATTTCTCACATCAAGGTCAGTATCATCCAGCAATGAGATTAAGGCATTCAATTCGTTGGAAGTCAATTCACTCATAACACTTCGTTTAAAATCTGATTTGTTTGCTACGATAAGTTACTAATAAAATAACTAGGTCTGAATCACTCCTACGTTAAATCGCTCTGTAATCGGAGCGTGGTTAGCCACTTCGATACCCATACTGATTACTTTTCGTGTCTCTTTTGGATCTATGACTCCATCCACCCAAAGTCTAGCTGCAGCATAATAAGGGCTTAGCTCCTCATTATATTTGGCTGTGATTTCATCTAGAAGTTCTTTCTCATTTTCTGGAGAGATGGCCTCACCTTTCTTTTTCAGTGAAGCTACTTTAATTTGCAGCAGTGTTTTTGCAGCCGACGCTCCAGACATTACTGCCATTTGAGCAGTAGGCCAGGCATAGATCAAGCGAGGATCATAGGCTTTACCACACATGGCATAATTACCTGCACCGTAAGAGTTGCCCAGCAGAAAAGTGAATTTTGGAACCACAGAATTCGCCATTGCATTGACCATTTTTGCGCCATCCTTGATAATTCCGCCATGCTCCGCCTTACTTCCCACCATGAAACCACTGACATCCTGAAGGAAAACCAGTGGGATTTTCCGCTGATTGCAATTCATGATGAATCGAGCTGCTTTGTCGGCAGAATCAGAGTAGATCACTCCCCCCATTTGCATTTCTCCGGAGGCAGTCTTTACTATTTTTCGCTGATTAGCGATGATTCCAACTGCCCAACCGTCAATTCGAGCTGTTCCACATATCAAGGTTTTACCATAGTCCTTTTTGTATTCGTCCAGCTCTCCACCATCTACCAATCCGGAGATTACCTGATTCATATCATAGGGCTTAACTCGCTCCATCGGGAAAATTTCCAGCAATTTCTCCGAAGAAATGATTGGATTTTTTGATGCTATTCGATCAAATCCTGCTGTTGGATTATGACCTAACTTATCAAAAATCTTTCTGATCGCATTCAGACAATCCTGATCCGAGTCATATTTGTTGTCAGTCACTCCAGATACCTCACAATGAGTCGTGGCACCGCCGAGTGTTTCATTATCTATAGTTTCGCCAATGGCCGCTTTCACGAGGTATGAACCTGCAAGAAAAATAGAACCAGTCTTATCTACGATCATCGCCTCATCAGACATAATTGGAAGGTAGGCTCCACCCGCTACACAACTCCCCATAATCGCAGCAATCTGCACGATTCCCATGGCGGACATCTTCGCATTGTTTCGGAATTGTCTTCCAAAATGCTCCTTATCCGGGAAAATTTCATTCTGCATGGGTAAAAAAACTCCAGCACTATCGACTAAATAAATGACTGGGATATGATTTTCCATGGCAATCTCTTGCGCACGAAGGTTCTTTTTGGCCGTCATCGGAAACCAAGCTCCAGCCTTCACGGTGGCATCATTAGCTACAATCATGCACAGCCTATTCTTCACATATGCGATTCCAGTAATCACGCCTGCTGAAGGACATCCTCCCTCCTCTAGGTACATCCCATCGGCTGCAAAAGCACCAACTTCTAAAAAATTGGAATTTTTGTCAATTAAGAAATCAATTCGCTCGCGAGCGGTTAGCTTTCCTTTTTCATGCTCCTTGGCAATCCTTGAAGACCCACCACCTAACTTTACCTCATCGTATTTAATGTGGAGTTTCTCAAGTAACTGCTCCATCGTTTTTGCTTGATTAGAAAAATTTGAATTCATTAGAATAATTTGGGTTTATGAAAGGTGAACTCCTGAATTTCTAGAAGAGTTTAGACTTTAAATCTGATGACGCAATAGAATTCGTACTGAGGTTCCAAACGAAAACAAAACCAGCCACTTTAGAGATCAAATCGCAACAATGCTGTTGCAGTTTTATTGGATTAGAAGTAAAGTGAAACGTCTGATTTTATCTACCGGGATGAATGAGAACGCAGTAGATTTGCTGATCTATCAAGTCTAATATACCAAAATACCCTTCTTCACAATGAAAAAGGGCCGATGAAAAAATGTACTTCGGTAATTAATTTTTCTCGATAGCGTCTTTATAATCTTTGATCGAGCGGTAAATAGCTGAGGCCATGTACTCTTTACCCTTATCACTCATCAAGAATTTCTCCTCCTCTATATTAGAAAGAAAACCGAGCTCCACCAGTACTGAAGGCATTGATGGAGTCCAAAGCACTAAAAACGGTCCTTGCTTTACCCCTCTGCTTTTTCTACCTACACGATCCCGAAATTGCGTTTCGATCTGATCTGCGAGAGAGACTGAATTGCCGAAGTGAACTTTTGACATCAAATTAAACATCATGTATGACTCTGGAGATGAAGGATCAAATCCTTCGTAATTTTCTTTGTAGTTATCCTCCAACAAAATCACCGAGTTTTCTCGCTTGACAATATCAAAATTAGCATCAAAATGCTTGGTCCCCATCACAAAAGTCTCTGTACCAAAGGCTGATTTATTGGGAGCAGAGTTGGAATGTATGGAAACAAAAAGATCTGCTTTATTATTATTAGCAATTTTGGGACGTTCATGTACTGTAGGAAAACTATCGTCTTTTCTGGTATAGATTACTTCCACGTCGGGCATATTCTCTTTGATATATTTTCCTACCAGCAAAGTTACCGCAAGATTAATATCTTTTTCTTTTGCTCTAGAACCAATGTTTCCAGGATCTTTTCCGCCATGACCTGCATCAAGGACTATCTTTTTCATCCTAAAAGCAGGCATCATTGTTTCATTCGGAATATACCCACCAAATAAGAATGGCGTTAATAAAACTAAAGTCAGGAGAAATTTTTTGTTTTTGGATCGTACCATGAGGGCAATAAAATTAACTTTACACGAAATTTCAATTAAATTATAAAGCGAAAGCAGCAGTGCAGAAATTAAGGCTCTTTTTATTTTCCTTTTTTGGGCTAATACTTCTTCCACTTTTGGTGAATGCCCAAGACCCTATAAAAGCACGAAGAGAGCGAGCACTTACTTTTCCTGACACCTTGTTATCTCAGCCTCCAGCATCAACCTTGCTCGATACGCTTTCATTACCTGCTGATTTGCTTGCTGTTTCTGACTCGACAAAAATTATGCCCAGGAATGGGATAAACACAGATATTACCTATTTCGCTGAAGATAGTATCGTAGCAGATTTTCCAAACAACAAATTATATCTTCACAAAGAAGCTTGGTTTGAATTCGGAGATATGCGCTTAGACGCTGATTTAATTATTATTGACTGGGAGAAGTCTGAAATCTATGCCAGTGGTCAGGTCGATAGTTTGGGGAATATTACCGGAAACCCTTTCTTCAAACAGGCGGGTACAGAGTATGAAGTCCGAAAGGAAATGCGCTACAACTTCAAAACTCAAAAAGCAATCATCAAAGATGTAGTAACCGAACAACAGGATGGGATTTTGCGAGGAGATATCATCAAAAAAACTGAAAATGGAAGTATCTACATGGATCATGGATACTACACCACTTGCAAATTAGCGAAACCCCACTGGCATATTTCTTCCAATAAAATCAAATCCATTGAGGGGAAGCAGGTCGTTTCTGGCCCCTTCAATTTCTATTTCAATGGGATTCCCACTCCACTCGGTTTGCCATTTGGCATTATTCCGAATACACCTGAGGAAAAATCCTCTGGAATCATATTCCCTACTTATGGACAGGAAAAAAAGCGAGGCATATTCTTACGTGACTTTGGTTACTATTTCGCAATCAATGACTATGTCCACACTCGCATCACAGGAGATATCTTTTCCAATGGCGGTTGGGGTGTCAAATCTCAATCGATCTATAAAAAACGCTATCGATACAGCGGCGCTATGAATATTGATTTCCAAAAATTCGTTTCTCCTGAAACTCAAGAAAATCCAGTTGATTACAATACTTTTAAAATCTCTTGGAGCCATAATCCGGAATCAAGAGGGAACAGTAAGTTTTCTGCCTCCGTAAATGCTGGAAGTACGAGTTATTTCAATAACATTATTAATCCTTCGAGCTTTCAAAACAACGTTACTTCAGATCTACAGTCAAACATAAATTTTACAAAGACTTTTAGCGGAACACCCTTTGCCTTCTCCTCGAGTATGAGACACTCGCAGAGTGTGCAAACTGGTGAAGTGAATCTCAGTCTACCGACCATATCGCTGGTAATGAACCGACAGAATCCTTTTAAAAATGTAAAATTTGAGCCATTTAAAACCTTTAATATCTCCTATAACTTTAATTTGCAAAACTCTATTACAAACCGCGTGTCGCAAGAATTTGGAGTAGGAAGCGGTATATCAGGAGGAAGTCAAAGCACCGAAATTATTCCTTTCACTCCTGCCAATTTCAGCTATTTGCTTCAAAATGCAAATAATGGGGCAAAACATATGATTCCAATCAGTTCAAATTTTAGATTATTCAAGCACTTCACCGCAACTGCATCGGCCAACGTTACAGAACTTTGGTATCTCAAAAAGCTAAATTACTACTACAATCCATCCACAGAACGGGTAGACCGAATCTCAGAAGATGGCTTCAATCGCGTGACTTTTTATTCAAGTTCATTTAGCATGAATACTAATCTTTACGGTTTTTATAATTTCAAGAAGGGAAAAATCCAGACTATCCGGCAATTGATCCAGCCTTCTTTTGTCTTTAGCTACACTCCTGATTTCTCGGACCCAAACATTGGTTTCTACCAAGATGTCCAAGTCAATAAAGCTGGAGACAGACAATTGTTTTCCCGGTATCAAGGGTATATCTATGGCGGTGCTCCGCTTGGTGAATCAAGAGCTTTGAGCATCAACATCCGAAGTGTGTTGGAGGCGAAAATCCTTTCTGAGACAGATTCTACGGAGGCTACTACCAAAAAAATTCCCCTGCTGGAAAATATTGACCTCAATACCAGTTATAATTTTGCAGCAGATTCTTTCCAGTTAGCCCCATTGAATTTCAGAGCCCGAACCAGTTTTTTTGATCGGAGATTATCTGTCAACTTAAGTGCGATTTTGGATCCTTATGCAGTAGAGACTGCTACAAATTCAAGTGGAGCTGAGGTAACTCGTAATCTAAATCAATTCGCTTGGAATAAAGGGCAAGGAATTGGTGCGATTCGTAACGCTACTTTAAACCTCAATGCCTCAATCAATCCCAATAGCAGTAAATCTCAAGGTGAAGTCCGTGATGACATGACAAATGAATTTCTACAAGAAGGCGGTAGAATGAATGAATTTGTCCAAAGTGAAATCAACAGAATTGCTACAGATCCGAGTCAATACATTGACTGGGATATTCCTTGGAATTTAACCTTCGGCTACAATTTATCCTACAGCAATCAGGCTAGTGGAAATAAGAATGTGACTCAAACCATCAATATGAGTGGAGATGTCTCCTTTTCGGAAAAGTGGAAGATCAACTTCAACACGGGTTATGACTTTCAAACAAAGGAACTGACTCAAACCATGATCGGAATCGCCAGAGATCTTCATTGCTGGCAGATGAATGTCAACTGGATTCCATTTGGACGATTCACCTCTTACAACGTTGACATTCGAGTCAATTCGAGTATCCTATCGGATCTAAAAGTGTCACGAAGAAGATCGTTTTTTGATAGATAGCTGAAGGATTGCGGATGTCGGATTGATGATTTTTGGGGATTGACGAATTACGAATTACGGGATCTCTGACAGATTCTATCACTTTGCTTTGATGGTTGCATTTTCTATTGACTCCCGTTTCTGTATTTCAAAAAAATGCCCAATCAGGCTTTTTATCTTGTCTATGCTTCCTAAAATGCGTTTGAATTACAGGGAGATTTTGATTCGACTCAACGTTTTTGAAATTATGCGATTTTTTAATTTTTGAATTCAGTTTTAACTTTTTCAAATCCTAAATCTCAGATCATAACTCATACATTTTCAGCTGTCTCACTTCGTACTTCTGATTTTGAAAATCGCTATACCCGTGATCTACTTAGCGGCATCGTCATACATCTTGGTCCACCAAGACCTCTTGAAAGCTCTGAAGAAGGGATCTCTAAGACTTCAACTCCCATCTGTCGTAACGCGTGATTGGTATGCGTATTTCGATTATATGAAATCACTCTTCTTGGTCCGATAGCGAAGACATTTGCACCGTCAAACCACTGCTCGCGCATCGCATAATCAGGATTTCCATCGGCAGTATGTAAGATCTCTAAGTATGGGATTTCACGCTCTAGAATAGTCAGCAGGGATTCTTTCAACACTTCCCGCTTAATAATCACCTTATCGTCACGAATTTCCTTCAAGGTGTAAAGTGAAGTCTGCAATACGGAATTCAATGCATCGGGATAGGTCAACACTAGGTTCTCATCCAAAATGGTAAAAACAGTATCCAAGTGCATGTATTGCCTTTTTTGTGGGAGATGAACCTCATAAACTCGTTCGACAGTGCCCTCACCAAGTAAGGCTTTGGCAGCATGATAAATGGCCTTTTCATCTGTACGTTCTGAGTTACCAATGGCTACGGCCTTATTGGACAAAATAATAATATCTCCTCCTTCAATGCTTGGTGGATTATGCACTCCATCTGCCGGATAAAGCTTATTGATATTGTCTTTGAAGTCTGGATGGTTTTCAAAAATAGTGCGAAGTAAATCCGCTTCCCGCTGACGACCTTCCATTTTCATACTGGAAAAAATGATACCTCCCGGAGTAACCGCCATCGGATCCCGTTGGAAATACAAGTTGGGGCAAGGCGCAATTGCAAAAGCATAATCCATCAATTCACCTGAATTCAAATTCAGAATCTTTCGCTTCAATTCATGAATTTTTAGCCCACCCGTTAAAATTATAGCACATTCTGCGGTAGAATACCGCTCCAAAATCGCCTCGGCTAGATGTGTTAATCCTGATCTTTGAAGTGCATCCCGCATTAGTTTCAGGAGAATATGCTCATCATACAGAACATTGATTAATAGCTCTCTTAACTGATAGACAGTAGCACCACCAGTACTGGATTTGATTAGGTTGGAAAAGGTGTCATGTTCCTGCTGCAAAGCCTCGAGATATGGAACATCATCAAAAAGCAGATACTCCTTGTTGTATGGGGTAAGACGATCTATTTCTTTACCCGGGCGATGCATCAAGACCGCTTTGAGTGCTCCAAATTCTGAGTTGAGCCTAAGATTCATTTGATTAAATTGTTTGCATGGTTTGATTTGATAAATTATGTACGTCCGCAATTGCACCAGTAAAAATCAAAAAGCAGCTTGCTTTATGATAAACACTAGCATCACTGTACTTCTTCCGATGGCTATCAGGAGAAGTACCTGAAATACGCGCATTTACCACATATTGTTTTGTTTTTGCACTTTACCGGTACAAATTCGGCTTTCAATAGGATAATTTATCATATTTCTAATGATACTGTCAGTTGTTTGAATTTTTTGCACGATAATTATTTCGTTGCAGTTCAGTATCAGCATATATTTCTACCGAAAATTACTTCGGTCTAAGCCTGAAAAGGTCTGCTATTCTGCAAATTTTTTATCCATTGTGGCTTATTTCTTGCTCATCCCAAAAAGAGACAGGCAGATCTGAGCTCATCTATTTTACCCTAACTTGCGTAGGCTATACTGAAAGAAAAAATTTTCTGTGTTACGCTATCTACAAAACCATGATCAAACGAATAACTCAAGTACTTACTTTAACAGGCTATCTAATACTAACCGGCTGTGCAACAGTCACGCAGATTACTGACGCCATGTCACAGTCAATCCTAACTCCTTCGAATACAGAAATAAACTCAGCATTGAAAGAAGCCTTGGCTCAAGCCACTGGAATCAGTTCTGAAAGGCTCAACCTGAAAGATGGCTATTTAAATAACCTGGACGTAAAAATTCTATTTCCGCCGGAAGCCAGTAAAATAGAAAGTACACTTCGATCCTTGGGCCTGGGATCAATGGTCGATCAAGTCGTAGTAAGTGTCAATCGGGCAGCTGAAGATGCTGCGATACAGGCTAAGCCAATCTTTGAAAGTGCAATCAAGCAAATGAGCATTCAGGATGTCAAGAACATTCTTTTGGGAGAAAACAATGCGGCGACCCAATATTTCTCCAAAACCACGAGTGATAGTTTGAATGCCGTGTTTTTGCCCGTTATCGACCTAAGTCTGAAGAAAGTCGATGCTACCAAATATTGGGAAGATGCTACCTCTCGCTATAATAAAGTCCCTTTTGTAAAAAAGGTCAACACAGACCTCACTGCCTACGTGACACAGAAGGCAATTGACGGGCTATTTGTAGAGATTGCTAAGGAAGAATTGAAAATCCGAGAGCAAGTTTCTGCCCGAAAGTCCGCTCTGCTTCAAAAAGTATTTGGCTTTGCAGAAAAGTCGAAAAAGTAAACTGAATCCAAATTTAAGTTCAGTGTAAATTAAAAAACCAAGCTTCTCAGCTTGGTTTTTTAATTTACACTGCTTATTTAGAGATACAATTGAGATCCCTGTAGCATTTTTGACGCGTTCCAAATTATTTCCCGACGACTTTGATCAGCATTCCCTTGCTCAACTGATCCGTAAGCTGCATTCCATTTAGCAAGGCGAGTTCTTCAAACCGATCGGCGGGCATACCGAAATTCTGAAAAGCTGCTTGCAAAGTCATTTGTTCAGGGATAGTCTTGATCTTGATGCTATCGGGCTTACGATTCAACTTTTCCGAATCTCGTAATTCCTTAAAATTCCTGATAGTATTTAAGAAAACTGGCTCATACGAACCAAACTTTGAAAGATCCGAAACTCCCATCAAGCTGAAGATATTTCCTTCAAACTGAATAAGCGAAGAGAGTACACGAGTAGTTGTGGCTTCTTGCTTCTGCTCGGCAACCATCGTCACAGCAGGCATTCCGTTAATAGTTTCCTTCTTAGATTCGACCAGTGTCAAGGAGTACTTTTCCAACAGTGCATTTGTCGCATCCTCTAATGTCGCACCTTGAGCTAAAGTGAGAATCATAACGGCATCCCCTTCAATGGGAGCCATTTGAAATTGTTGGGGAGTGTTTTGATGCTTCCACGACGTAGGAATGGGAAACTGAATTTTCAGTACAGGATGATAGAATGTGCTATTCTCCACAAATCCCTGTTTCGGATCCTCCCCCACTATAAGGCCATCAATTTTTCGAAGATAGCTATCTCTGTTTATTTTGAATTCAGTCATTTCAGACTTTTGCTGCCAGTCCATGGCCAGTTTTTCGACAGTAGTATTTCGCTCATCTGGTGAAGGGTGAGTAGAAAGAAAGGGAGGGACTTCACTTGATCCAGAATCCTCCTGTTGCCGCTCTAATGTTTCAAAAAAGCTAGCCATTTCAGTGGCATCATACCCAATTTGGGAAGAATAGTCCACCCCTAATTTATCTGATTGCCGCTCCGCATCCCTTCCGAATTTCAATAAAGCCAACTGCATTCCCTGAGACAAAGGCTCCGTAAATTCTCCTAATTGTGGCACTAATAAGACCCCCGCTAGAAGTCCTAGTTGACCAAATAACTGATTCCGTTGCTGAATCACGGAGTGTCGCGCAGTGACATGCCCGATCTCGTGACCTAATACCCCCGCAAACTCAGCTTCATTATTAAAATGAGCCATAATTCCTCTTGTGAAATACACAAACCCACCGGGGACCGCGAAAGCATTGATTACTGGAGAATCTACAATTTTGAATTCATAAGCTAATTTTGGGCGATGGGAGATCGCTGCCATATCATTGCCGGTAGCAGTGATAAACTCTTGGAGCTGGGGATCTTCATATAGCCCAAAGAAAGAAACGATTTCAGGATCAGCTTGCTGACCCATAGCGACTTCTTGCGCTTCAGACATCAACACAATCTGTTTTTTTCCAGTCACGGGATTGATGGCACAAGCAGTTAAAGTCAAAAGAATAAATACTGAACAAAAGTTGAGTAAGTCCTTGAAAGTATTCATGGGAAGGTCAGTTTTTAGCCGTTGGATTTTACTAGTTAATTGGAAATTTCGTTCCAAATTATCACTTAATGGAAATTAATTTTGTTCAGGAATTTTAAAGATGATTTTATAAGTTGAGGAAGTGGAATTTAGTCAAGGTATATGCCTTCTACTAATTAAAAAATATGTACGTCCGCAATTGCAGCAGTAAAAACCAAAAAGCAGCTTAAATAAGATACACACTAGCATTACTGGTACCTCGGTCACCGGCTCGCCTCGCCGTGGCGGGCCTGCCTCGCCGTGGCGGGCCTGCCTCGCTGTGGCGGGCCTGCCTCGCTGTGGCGGGTCCTGCTTGCCAGTTGAGCAAAGAAAAATAAGCTGGTGGTGGTATAATTACGGATAACCATATAAGAAATTACTTCTGCAGTTTGTAGGATTTACCCATAACAGAAAAAGTAGACCAATTATCAGCCAAGAAATTGCAGCGTCCTAGTAAAAATTTGCTTAGCCCCGTAGGAAATACCATGCCTAACTATTCATAAGTTTACAAAGCGGCTAATTGCCAAAAATAAAAAACAAGCACATGCTGAGTGCAGCTTGACAAGGGTTTAAAAATTTGATTTAAGCGTAAGATGTGCTTTTTTTTCAATCGCAAGTTTAGCCTTTTCGATAGCTCTCATGGCCAAGTCAATTTTAATTATGCTTGTATCAGTACTGATATTCTGGATCCAGGATTCAGGATCCTTTTTACCTTTTGACTGATTGATACTTCGAAGCGTTACGGCGATATTTTCAGGAATATTTACGATTTCAGCAATCTCAACATCCGTAAGTTTATCCCTATATCGAGTATGAATCATCTCGGAAGGGAAGATATGATCGTAATCGTAGCGTTCTCCGCCCCGAAGTTCTCCACCGGTGTAGGAATCAATAAAAAAAGCGGTCCCGCTTCCTCTCTGCAAGGCTTCTAGATGAAGCAAGGCTTTTACGCGTTCAAAAGCCTTGTTGATTTCTGCGCGATGGTAAGGTCTAGACATAGTGATTTAGAGTGCTGGTGCGTGTTTTCCCTTGTTTGGGCCACTGGGATGTCGGTAGCAGGACATAGAAGTCAGAATAGCTAATCCGGTATTATCCGTGCCGCAGTACTTACAGATATAGAGCCGCTTCTCTCCGCCTTCAAAGAGCTTATGCTTCCCCTTATTTGGACCCAAAGGATGCCGAAAACAAGACGAACTGGTAAGATTGACAATGGAAGAGAACTTGGTTCCGCAGTATTCACAGAGGTGGGTGGGCATGGGTTTTCGATTTACTTTTCAAAATAGGTTTGGATAACCAATTGATCATCTTTGAAATAAATTTCCTTCAATTTTAATGACTTCAGCAAAGCATGCTTATCCTCCATGAGTTCATTGATATTTATTGTGATCAATTGATCACCCTTGTTTACAATGATACCAAGAGGGATTCTATCTCTGAAGCAAGAAACAACACGATTTACAAACCACTTACTATCGTAAGATATGACAATCTGATTAGGACTAACTTTTTGAATTAATACTTCCACCGATTTCAGTAAGGAAATTTTAAACTTATTTGAACCTAATATTTTGAAACTAGGCGATACAAAGCTCACTTTTTTTATCGCTATACTTATTTGGGATTCTGATATTTTTAATTCCATAATTGCTGAGTATTATTCGAAATAGAATTAACGATAAAATCATATATTAAAAATAACATTTAAATAAATAATACCCAATAAAAAGAAAATTTAAAAAGGATAAAACAATAGAAATACTTACTATTATTCGATTTGAAGTAAATTGTTTTAAGAATTTTTTTTCAAGATTATCCGTATGTAAAATATCACTTTTCAACTTATTTATTTCTCTCAGACAATCATTTTCTAACGCGTTAATATTTTCATTTATTATACCTAAATTATATCCATATTCATTCCACCTCTTTTTTTCATCTTTAGCTCTTTCTATCTGAGAGATAATAATTCTTTGTGTTTGAGAGGAGTTTTTAAAATCCTGATTTGAATTATCTTTCAATTGCCTAATAATCTCTTCCAGTTCCGCTGATGTTTCACTTATTTTTTCAAAAGAAAGACCTGAAAGCATTGCTAAAGCATTAATCATTTCGGATAAATCTTTGACATTTTGATTATTGCCAATTATTAATTCGCTAATTAAAGTTGTATTTGAAAAGGATGCATTACTATTTTGAACAATTAATTCATATAGTTTCTCTGTATTATAGGTCGTTATAATACCACCTTTATCTTTTTGATTTTTAAGTGCATTACTACTATCATTTGATTTCTTTATTTTGACTAATAAATCACTTGTTTTTACTTTTGAATCATTAAGTCTTTTATCTATATCAATAACCTTATTGATTATATTTTTAGCATTTATGAGACTATTTACGTTATCAGAAATAATCAGATCCCTCATATTTAAATACTTTCATATAGGTCTAACAAATCATTATTTTCCAAAATAATCGATTCAGTTTGCAAATTAGTCCGATCAATTTCAGCACTTTGAATTCTAATGCTAGCAAAAGATTCTTCAATTTGAAACTTGTAAGATTCAATTAGAGGTAATAATCCTGCAAAAACTTGAAAGGAAACCTTCATAGATTCAATAGCTCTAGTATCACTTATACTTACTTGAGTAAGAGAGTTATTTGAGATTTTTCGGATCAGTTCACTTTCGCTAGCCTTCAATTTTCTAAATTCAATATTACTTTGATATTTCTGAAAACCTTGTAGAACTAAAACTGAACCTATGCCAACAACCAAGCCCGCCAGAACTGGAGAGATAAATCCAGCAAATGGAGCTAAAAATGGGAAAGAGGCTACAAATGCTTTTTCAATTAATTCTTCCAAGGCTAAACCTATAAGTGTAGAAACAGCCAAACCAAGTATTTTTAATGCCTCTTCAGATCTTTCTTCCCAAGAGGATTCTTTAGAAAACAAAACTTTAAGTGCCTTAAAAATTGAAACAATAGCTGTTTTTATAAACTTAAATATACTTTTGGCAATTTTAAATAAACTTTCAAGGATTGCTTGCAAAAAAGTTGAAATAAAACTGCCTATTGAATGCTCAGTAAAAGTCTTAAAAATATCACTCGCTTTTTCTTTAATTCTTAGAGTCACATTAGCAATTTTTTGCTTAAAATCCACTCCCTCCTTCTTACGATATTCATTTATCACCTCAACTACCGTAATGGAAAGCAATTGACCAACAGCTGCCCTGAGACCACTTTTCAGTCCGTTTAATCCTGCCATTTTAGCTTGGGTTGACATTCCAATTTTAACTTCTTTAGAAATAAGAAGTTTCTCTCTTGCCTCATTAGATTTTTTATGTACTTCAAGCACTTTTTTACTATCTGTTCCAAAAAATTCTTTGTTTGTTTTAGAAGGATCTTTTTTGGTAGTTTTATTTTCCCATTTTTCGATATCGTCCTTTTTTATTTTTGAAAGTGACTGATTCAATTTCCCATCTATAGTCACAAGATTTGAATCAGAATTTGCAAAATGCCTTCTCTCTTCTATACTTGTTAAATGATTTAAGGCACGGTCTTGTGATATTTCCTGTGTAGATAAGACATGTTCATAATGATAATTTTCCCCATGCTTAAGCATTTTTCCAGTATAAGCATCAGTAAAGCCATCAGGATTCCGCTCTCTTTGGCTCATCATTGATTCATTATATTCTTTTCCAGTTAAGTCATCTCTATTATAAACTAATTTTTCAGTAGATTTTAGCATCTTTTTGAATTCATTTTTAGGTACGTGTTTAGTCTGATAAGTAGAACTCCGTTCTCCTTTGGGCGAATTCTCCCATTTTTGATATTCTTTATATTCTTTATCAAATTGCAAACCATTAAACGAAAAGTTTGTGTCTTCTAATATTTGAGAAACTCCCAATGCCATCGTAATAGTTTCAATTGTTTTTGACTGGATTGCTTTAAAAAGATTATCATTCATCCTTTCCAAATCCTTGGCTTCGATTTGCTTTTGAAGCTCTATTATTTCTTGAATCAAATCTTCTTTTTCTTTGTCAAGTTCGATTTCTATTTCGTCTATGTTCATATTTGGAATTATTGAGGACCCACTTATTATTTACCGTCTCTAGTACTTTTAATTTAATAAGCTTAATAATCAATACTTTTACCAATATACAACCGCCCCAAAATCCTACATAACCGTTAACTTTTCCCGTAAAAAATCAATACCCGCACCTCGCAGCCTCCCTTTTCGCAATCTATTTCCAGACTGTTTTCAGCGTAACCGGGAAGCAAACTCAGCTTTTCGAGGATCATTTTGAGGTCTTACGTTCTGCGCAAATAAAATATACAGTTTTGAA
>Ga0222706_1000062_pt1 | contig 43298 bp, 38 predicted proteins | sample AntAcemetage1572_FD_179829 | JGI IMG/M metagenome (GOLD analysis project Ga0222706, IMG submission 179829) | Saline water microbial communities from Ace Lake, Antarctica - #1572 | ecosystem: Environmental > Aquatic > Non-marine Saline and Alkaline > Saline | place: Antarctica: Ace Lake...
ATAAATTATAGAAAGTGTAAAAATGTTCAAAAAAGGTGAATATATGCTAAAATTAAAAAGTAAATCCAACCTTCAAACTTTTAAATGAATATTCAATAATAGATAGTAAAAATTTATTATAAAATTTCCAAATAGCTCACTTTTTAACCAGTAATTTCATATTTTTAATGGACACTAATTATTTCTTAATAAATATTTAATAGTAGATAGTAAAAAATCATCACGAAAAATTTAAATAATCAACTTTTTAACTGGTAATTTCAAAAAGTTAATCGATCTTAATTATTTTTTCATATTCATATTTTTAATGGACGCTAATTATTTTTTCATATTCATATTTTTAATGGACGCTAATTATTTTTTCATATTCATATTTTTAATGGACGCTAATTATTTCTTAATAAATATTCTATACTGGATAGTAAAATACTATTAAAATTTTATAAACAAGTTATGTTATGGTAACAATTTATCAAAAAATCGGAGCTGGATTAAGTATTACCGGATTAGCTGGACGTGGATTAGGAATTGGAATTATTTTTAGAAAGAAAAGTAATATGATCGAAACTTTCTGCGGTTTGCGTATGGAAACTAGTTCTAATGTGGATTTAGATTTTTTATCGTCTTCAGAAAAATTTTTATTGTTTTATTACAAGAGTTTAAAGTTAATCTTAAATGACAAAACTCTTACCATAAATCAAAAACAAAAAAAACTTGATTTCGTGGATCCTGCTAAAAATCGTGGGAAACAGATCGAAAAAGTAGGAAAGTTTTTGATGTCAAAAAAAATTGACGTCAGACACTCTTTTATACGAGTGAGTAGCCCGTTTAAAAAGGAATTCTACAGGAAATTTAATAATTTACTAAAATTTTTAGAGACGCACAATAAATCAGCTCTTGATCTATTTGCGTTAAGTTTGTCTGATTCTTTATTATCTTCCACGGATTATTTAAATGATTTCGCACTTCCACAAGGAGTAGTTTTCGCCGTTAAAAAGACGTTCTTTTTAACAAGTTTAGCACGGGATTTTGTAAACCGTTGCAAAACATTAGCTTCTTTCACCATCGAATTAAGCGATGACGAAATGTTTCAGCTATCTTTTCATTTTGGTGAAATATTAGAGCTGACTGGTATAGTAAAGCTTGAACGTGATTTACTTCACGGGCGAAGTCCTTACATATATACTGTTAAGTCAAGTTTATTACATTCTCTAGTTGGGTTCAAGAACCTGAAATTACCGTCTTTAGTTCAACCTTCAAAATGGGAAATAAACCCCATCAATTTGAATACTCCTTTGTCACTGTTAACAAGAGAACTTGATAACGGTTCATTTAATCTGAATGAATTAAACATTCGTACGAGGGAAGAATCTTCAGATATGAGTAACGGTGACTACTCATATACTCAATTCAAATATCGTAGTGGTGTACATTATATCGGCGAGTCATCTGTCGTACGTGTGAAAACCCCTTTGGTGGACTCTATGAATTATCTTCAAGGTCAACCTTATACTTTGAACAAGGATTGTTTAAAGTATTTAGACAGTAATAAACTTAGATGTTTGTTAGAATTCTTAAAAGCTTACGATCTTGAAAGCTTAGATATTTTCGTAACGGAAAATACTAAGAATGGAATTATTTTATCAATATCAGAAAAAAAAAGTTTACAAGTTGAAGACTTAATTGCTATCAAATCTTGTTACTCTTATGTGTTCGGGTCCAAAAAGGATCAAGCCATCGAACTGCATTACCGGGTAATATCATTAGAGAATCGGTTAAAGTTATTCAATTATAAAAAGTTTTTAGTCTATATTTTTAAATTTATTTTTGATTGTAAAGTAGCACAGCTTTTTAAAAATTACACGTTGTGGTTTTCAACTTTTGTGGATTTTCGATCTAGGGTTTATTTTCTTGGTAACTCAATTAAACCGCAAGGTGATATTTTATCTAAGTTTTTATTAGACTTGTCCACAAGCGCTAAAACCAAATTTTCTAAAGACGCTTTGGAGTTGAAAGGTAAACTTCAGTCTTTGAAAGTTAATAAAACTCTCAAAGGTAAGCAGTTTTTTGAGTTAAAAAAACTGGAGTTTAAAAGTTCTTCCACTATAGGGTTGGATGTTAGTTCTTCAGGAGCCCAAATATTGTCTGGTCTTTCGGGACACGAAAAGGGTTTGCTTAGCACTAATTTTTTAAAAGAGGGGAATATAAACAAAGATAATGACTTTTACGAAGAAATTCGTGAAAAGTTTTTGAATTATTTCTTTACTCAAAAAAAGAAAATCAAAGCATTACCACCAACCAAATTATATTTAGGTCTGGATGTTAAAGTTTCGTTGGAACTTTTTGCTCTTTTTGAGCTTATTTTTGATAGGCAATTCGTAAAAGGCTGGTCTATGAGGTTTTTCTACAGTGAGGGAAAAGCAGCTAGATTAAATTCGTTGGAAACAAGTCTTCCTGCTGTTTACTCTGGAATGCCTATTGTTAGTAAACTTCTTCGCAAAATAGCTAGCTTATTGAATACTTTCATTGATCAACCAATTGTAGGCATGATTAATTTTATTAAAAGTAAATTTGATACCACGCTGGTTAAAAATACTTATCTTAATTTAAGCGGTCCTCATTTAAGTTTTGCAAAGCGTTTTGTAACCAGTGTCGAGGGAGATTTTAGGTACAGAGACCGAAATCAAAAAACCAGAAGTCACGCTCTTGTAAAGAATACAAATGAAGCTGATACGGCTAAAATACTCCGTAGCTGTGTTGTTCATTTTGTACATTTCTTAGATGCCAGTTTGGCGCACAACATAATTTTGGAATCAAAAAAAAATAAGATAGCTCTTTACTCTAATCATGATTGTTTTCATGTTTTGCATGAAAATGCGGAAACAATCAAAAATCTTTATTTTAAAAGTTTTGTAGATATCATATTGAAAAGTGATCCTCTTAAAGCCTACTTGGAGTTAAACAATATAAAGCTAAGTAAAGATGATTTAAAGCAATTAGCCGAATGGGCTGAAGCTAGAAAGTTGCTGGTTAAAAAAATTAAAAACAAGACTCTTAAAGAGTCTTTTTATATATTAAAACCATAATCTTAGCACTTATTATCTAGTTTATTTATATTTTATTTTAAAGATTCAGTTTTATATAAATAATAAAGAAATGCTTATTTTGATACTTTATTATGCCACAATTTGACTTTTATACTTGGTTTGACCTAAGTTTTTGGACAATCCTTTCATTTCACTCAATGTATTTTTTTCTATTATATTTTGTTATTAACTCTTTAAGTGAAGTACAAAAAACTGTAGCAAAATTAGATGTTTTACTAGTACATAAAACAAAATCTATAAAAATTATAGATTTTGTTAGTTCAATTTATTTAAATAAAAAATTTTTAAGTTAAAATTTTATTATGATCGCAGGAAGGTGGATTAAAAATTCTTTTTTATCGTTCATTAGTAACCATATTATAATTTATCCAACACCAATTAATTTAAATTATGCTTGGAGTTTTGGTTCTTTAGCCGGTATATGCCTAGTGATTCAAATAGTAACTGGTATTTTTTTAGCGATGCACTATATTCCTCATATTGATTTAGCTTTTGATAGTGTTGAGCATATTATGCGCGACGTTAATTTCGGCTGGCTTTTACGTTATCTACACGCGAATGGAGCTTCTATGTTTTTTTTAGTTATTTATTTGCACATTTTTCGTGGTATTTATTATGGATCTTACATGTATCCCAGAGAAGATTTATGGGTTAGCGGTATCATTTTATTTGTTTTAATGATGGCTACTGCTTTTCTAGGTTACGTTCTACCTTGGGGACAGATGAGTTTTTGGGGTGCTACTGTAATCACTAATTTATTTTCTGCAATTCCGGTAGTTGGTCCAAGTATAGTAGAATGGTTGTGGGGCGGCTTTTCTGTAGATCAAGCAACCTTAAATCGATTTTATAGTTTACACTATTTTTTACCTTTCACAATTGCTGGTGGTACTATTATACATTTATGTTTATTACATAAACACGGATCAAATAATCCGTTAGGAATAAATACTAACATTTCATATGTTCCGTTTTATCCGTACTTTTATGTAAAAGATTTTTATGCATTATGGATTTTTTTATTTATTTATCTGTCATTAGTTTTTTACGCACCTAATTTACTGGGACACCCAGATAATTATATTCCAGCTAATCCCATGGTTACTCCAGCTCATATTGTACCAGAATGGTACTTTTTACCTTTTTACGCAATTTTACGCTCTATTCCAGATAAATTAGGTGGTGTTTTAGCTATGTTTGGTGCCATTGTTGTTTTAGCAGCATTACCTTTTTTAAATACTGCTAACGTTCGTTCAAATCTTTTTAGACCGATAAGTAATAAAGTCTTTTGGATTGTAGCTGGTAATTTCTTGTTATTAGGTTGGATTGGACAGCAGCCGGTTGAATATCCATATATGGAAGTTGGTTTATTTTGTACATGTCTATATTTTTTTCTTTTCATAGTCATTTTTCCTTTTCTAGGAATTATTGAAGAAGTTTAAATTTTTTTTCCTCAATTAAAAATTTTTTTAAAAAATCTAGTAATTATATTTTTTTAAATTGTAAGTTTTATATTATATTATATGTTTATTAATTTTATTTTTAATGTATCTTGCGATGCCGCTGTACCTTACCAATTATATATTCAAGACCCAGCAACTGAAGTTTTAGAATGGATGATTAACTTCCATGACTTAATCATGGTTGATATAATTGTAATTATTTCTATCATCATGTTCTTATTATACACTTTATTATCTAATTCTAACCATCATAAAGATAGTAATAAAATTTTTAGTCACTCAACTGGTTTAGAAGTCTTTTGGACCGTTGTCCCAGCAGTTATTTTAATTAGTATTGCTTATCCATCTTTTAACCTTTTATATGCTTTGGATGATTTAACTGATCCTGCCGTGACTGTCAAAATTACAGGACATCAATGGTATTGGAGTTATGAATATAATACATCATTAACAACACGTACTAATTTTGACTCTTATATGGTAAGTACTGATGATCTAAAAGTAGGAATGCTTAGATTATTAGAGGTTGATAACAGATTAATACTACCGGTGCGTACTCATATTCGTTTATTAATTACCTCAGCTGACGTATTACATAGTTGGGCTGTACCTTCATTTGGTATCAAAGTTGATGCTTGTCCAGGCCGTTTAAACCAAGCTACTTTGTTCATCAAACGCCCGGGTTTATACTTTGGACAATGCAGCGAAATTTGTGGAGTTAACCATGGGTTTATGCCTATAGTAGTTTTAGCGGTTTCTAAAGATGTTTTTTTACGCCAAGCAGAAATCGTATAAATTTAAAATATGTACTATTTAGTTTATAAATCTTTATCTAAAAAGTCTCTATACTCATATAAAGATTTTTTAGAAATAAATCTTAATAAATTCGTTAATGATTTTACAATTATACCATTACCAAAAAAAAAACGTAAAGTAGTTTTATTAAAATCACCTCATGTAAATAAAAAAGCTAAAGAAGCCTTTGAAATCGTTTACTATAAATTCATGATTATATTAAATCTTGATTTAAAAAATCTTCAAATAATTCGTAGTAATGTACCTAATTTATTACATTTAAAGTGTTTCATTAAAAACTAATTAAAAATTTTTATGCTTGATTAAAATAATTTTTTAGCACACAAAATCTTAAGTACTTTCTCCTTAAATTTTAGTTTGGAGCATAGCCAAATGGTAAGGCATACGTTTTTGGTGCGTTGTACTGCAGGTTCGAATCCTTCTGTTCCAGAAATATCTATTTTTTATTTTCATATAGGTATATCTTATATTTAAATATAAATTTTTTTTTTATAAATAATAAAGCAATAAATTAATACCTCCTAACTTTTTGTTTATGAATTTTTTTCTAAGCCCTTTTGAACAATTTATTACCGATGCTTTTTTAGCCTTAAATTTTACATACGTAGATTTCACTATAACAAATGTTACAGTTGTATTTTTTATTTTACTAACAAGTCTTTTTTATGTTGGTCTAATTTTACGTGAACCTAACACTAATTCTTTGCATCCCATCCCAACCATTGTTGATGGTCATTTCCATTTAGCATATATTGCTATCCAAAGTATCTTAGAAAAGCATGTCGCTGTTAGATATTATCAACAAGTCATGTTTCCATTAACATTTTCGTTAGGAATTTTTTTACTAATATTAAATTTAGGTGGTAACTTGCCTTTATTTATGAGTTTAACTAGTCAATTTGCTATTATTAGTGCCTTTTCATTACCTACTATTTTTGGAATCTTTTTTTGGCAAGTTGAGGAGCGTGGCTTAACCTTCTTTAGAACTTTTCATGCACCCGGTATGAGTAGTGCTTTAGCTATTACCCTTTTTCCAATCGAAATCTTAACTTATGTAATGCGTCCTGTAAGTATTATTTGTCGTTTATGTTCTAATATTATGTCGGGACACATTATCGCTAAAGTTTGTTTGCATACTATTTTTGCATTAGGGCAAAGCAAGGGTTCAAGTAGCATTATTTTATCTTTACTTGTTAGCGTACTAGTATTTAAATTAGTTCCTTTACTAATTTTAGAAGTTGCTGTTAGCGTTATTCAAGTATATGTTTTCTTAGTTATTTTTTGTATGTTTTTAGCAGATACTTTTGGTCACCATTATCGTCACTAGTTAATTTTGATTATCAAACCTTAATTTCAAATATGATAACAATTAATCAATTAGTCAAATCTAAACGAATTCGTAAAAAATTTAAATGTAAAACACCAGCATTAAGAGGGAACCCCCAGCAAAAAGGAACTTGTAGTAAAGTTTACACTACTAGTCCTAAGAAACCCAATTCTGCAGTCAGAAAAATTGTAAATTTACTTATAAAAATTTCAGATTTAGAAGTAAAAGCTTATATTCCAGGAGAAGGACATCCTTTAAAGGCACATTCTACTGTTTTAATGCGTGGCGGGCGTACCCCTGACCTTATTGGCTTAAAATACCGTTTAATAAGGGGGAAATTTGACTTTAACGGAGTCCCTAATCGTTTAACCTCTCGTTCTTTATATGGTACTAAAAAAAAAGCTGTTAAAAAAACTAGAACTTAGTTTTTAATCAGAAAAAAAAGGACTTGAACCCTTAACTACGGTTTTGGAAACCATCGTTTTACCACTTAAACTATTTTTCTTTGCGAATTTTAGACTTAAAAGGATTCGAACCTTTGTTTTGACCGTTATGAGCGGTATGTTTTACCTTTAAACTATAAGTCTTCAAAAAATCTTAGCAATTTTTTCGTTCTATTACAATACGTTTTTATCTCAATTATATTTTAATAAAAAATTTTCGGTAAAATTTTAATTATATCAGTACTTGAATGTAATGCATTATTTGTAGTTTTAGATAATAACGTAGGTCCGATAAATTCTAGTAATCCTCTATCTAACTTTTTATAGGGGTATTGTTGGCAAAAATTTAAAATTGAAATTACAAAAATTTCATTCGCTAATCTATCAGTATACCACTTTTTGATTAGAAATCTATATAAAATTTGAAAGGCTGGTTCTTTTTTTAAGCCAATTAATTTTGCTTTAGTGTATGATATATATGCAAATAAGATACCTAAAAAAGTGACTAGTAATGGTAAAAATTTTAATGGCCAATACATAAATTCAATATCAATAACATTATAAGTGTTTGCATTAAAAAAAAATGCAGTACCAAAGAAGACACTTCCAACACCACAAAAAATATCCGTAAGAACATAACCAATAAAAATACTTATAAAAGTCAGCATTATTAAAGGTATTTTTATTTCCCACGGATTTTCATGAGTGCATTTTACATATTGTCTATTAGTATTTGATTCTGCTAAAAACACTAATATTAAAATTCTAGTTGAGTAAGCAGAAGTAAAAAAAATCGAAAGAATTCCTAATGTATAGCAAAAATAACCTGTTGTAGATGCTGAAACAAATGCTAATTCTAATATTAAGTCTTTAGAAAAGAACCCGCTTAAATAAGGTGTTCCCATTAGATTCAGTGAGCCTATTAAAAAACAAATATAAGTTAAAGGCAGATATCTTAAAAAACTACCATATTTTCTAGTATCTTGTTCATCAAAAGCAGAGTGAATAATAGCACCTGCAGCTAAAAATAATAAAGCCTTAAAAAAAGCATGAGTAGTTAAATGAAAAAAAGCGGCGTTATAACGCTCTAACCCGCAAGCTAACATCATGTAACCTAATTGACTACAAGTTGAAAAAGCAATAACACGTTTTAAATCATGAAAAAACAGACCAGTGCTGGCCCCGAAAAGTGCTGTTACTGCTCCGACAACAGCTACAAAATTTAAAGCAATGGGTGATAATTCAAATAAATAAGAGCAACGAATTAATAAAAAAATACCAGCTGTTACCATAGTCGCAGCATGAATTAAAGCTGATACAGGTGTTGGTCCTTCCATAGCATCAGGTAACCAATTGTGAAAACCAAGTTGAGCTGACTTACCCATGGCGCCTAAAAATAAAAAAATACAAATAAAATCAATATTTGATATAGCGTATGAACCGATATTTATTTTAATATCTGTCAAAAGAGGTGCTATAGAAAAAATTATAGCATAATCGAATGTTTCAAATACTATGTAAACTGAGAAAAGAGCTAATAACATTAAGGCATCTGCAATTCTATTAAATAACATTGCTTTTATCGCAGCTTTATTTGCTTGAATACGAGTAAACCAAAAATTAATTAAAAGATATGATGATAGACCTACACCTTCCCACCCAACAAACATTTGTAATAAATTGGCTGCGGTAATAAGAATTAACATAAAAAAAGTAAATAGTGACAAATAACACATAAATCGTTGTAAATGTGGGTCGCCATTCATATATGAACTTGCGTATAAATGCACACAGGTTGAAATAAAAGTTACAACAATTGCCATAAATATGGTTAAATTATCGCAATATAATTCCCAACAAATTTCTAGTGAATCACAAAATATCCATGCACTTAATGGTAAAGTACAAATTTCTTGGTTTTGATAATTTTGATATAATAATATACATGAAAAAACACATGAAAAAAATATATTTGTAGTTGTAAATAAAATAATACCCTTTCCCATGTGTCTTCCGAAAAGACTTCCTCCTAAAAATCCAATAAAGGGTAGCCATAAAACTAATGCAAGCATAGTTGTAGTTTTTCTATATTGTTAAAAAGTAAATTGAACCTTTAAAAATTTGAATATATATTTGATAATGGATAGTAAAATACTATTAAAGTTTTAGTTTTTTTCATGATATTAAATATCTAAAAAGAAAAGTAATGGATTTATTTATATATGTTAGTTGCTTCTCAAAAAATCGGAGCTGGATTAAGTACTACCGGATTAGCTGGATGTGGATTAGGAATTGGAATTGTTTTTGCAGGATTATTAATTTCTACTGCTATTAATCCATTCGTTAAAGATGATTTATTTCGTGTAGCAATGTTAGGATTTGCTTTAACTGAAGCAATTGCTTTATTTACTTTAATGGTTACATTTTTAGTTTTATTCAACTAAATTGTTATTTTTAAGAATAAATGCCGTGTTTTAGTATCAAGTAGTTTTATTCCTACTAGTATTGAGTTTTTTTAAAATTTTCCTCATCTTAATTTAACTTTTTGAAATATTAAATTATACGGATAAATGGTTGAGTGGTCTATAACGTTAGTTTTGAAAACTAAAGCATTTTAATGCCGTGGGTTCGAATCCCACTTTATCCTAATAAGTTTTAAGATTTAACTCTACTTCAATTATTTAAAATCAAAAAGTAATTGGAACCTATTTAATTCTTAATATATATTTCATAATGGATAATAAAATATTATCATAAAAATTTACCGTAAGATTTAACTCTACTTCAATTATTTAAAATCAAAAAGTAATTGGACCTATTTAATTTTTAATATATATTTCATAATGGATAATAAAACATTATCATAAAAATTTATCTTAAGATTTAACTCTACTTCAATTATTTAAAATCAAAAAGTAATTGGACCTATTTAATTTTTAATATATATTTCATAATGGATAATAAAACATTATCATAAAAATTCATCTTTAAACGATTAATTCCAAACCTTTTTCGTCTAGTTCGGTTAGGACCTTGCTTTTTCACAGCAACAACATGGGTTCAAGTCCCATAAAAGGTAATTCAAATTTCTAGCTCACTTGGCGAAATTGGTAGACGCGACAGATTTAAAATCTGTTCTTTTCGAGGTGTTGGTTCAAGTCCAATAGTGAGTAATATCATTAACAAGATTGTTGATTAAGTATCATAATTGGTTAATGTGAAAAATTGCAAATTTTTTAATAAGGGTTCAAATCCCTTCTTAATCTTTCAAAAATTATTTCTGAGAAAGTAGCTCAGCGGTTAGAGCGTTAGCCTGTCACGTTAAAAGTCGCGGGTTCAAATCCCGTTTTTCTCGCTTTAAAATTTTATTTAGAATGATGGCTGAGTGGCTTAAAGCGTTGGTTTGCTAAATCATTATACGTTTTAACGTATCATGGGTTCGAATCCCATTCATTCTATTTTCATTGATCATAAAAGGTTAGTACACATAATTTTACGGAGTGTAGCATAGATGGTAGCGCGTCTGCTTTGGGAGCAGAAGGTCATGTGTTCAAATCACATTGCTCCGAAAACAATTATATATTGTCTTAATTTCTGGGGGCATAACTTAAATGGAATAGTGTTTGCCTTGCACGTAAAAAGTTGTCGGTTCAAATCCGACTGTCTCCAAAACGGATGTATTTATTGTCTGGATATATAGCTCAGCGGTTAGAGCGTTGGACTTTTAATTCAAGGGTCTCAGGTTCAAATCCTGATATATTCAAAACTTAATTTTTTTTAAGTAGCTAGCTTAATTGGCAGAGTGGTTCGCTTACAACGAACAAGTTAACGGTTCGAATCCGTTGCTACTTAAATTTACTATGATGGTGGAATGGCAGACACAGTAGTCTTAGAAGCTACTTCTTATAAAGAGTAAGGGTTCAAGTCCCTTTCATAGTATGGTTTCAATTTAATTATTTAAACTTAAAATTTTATATATCCTTCTTTTATTCAATATTAAATGCATATTCCTATGCATTCAAATTACATACAAATCAAAAAAATTTATGCTATCAATTCAAATAATTATAAATCTGTATTTATTCTTTTTAGGTGTATTAGGTATTATCGTAAACAGGAAACATTTTTTAAACGTCATCATATGCATCGAAATGATGTTGTTAAGTATTAACATGTTATTTCTTATTTTTTCATTGCAATTGGATGATATTATGGGTCAATTATTTGTAATCTTTATTTTAACAGTTGCAGCGGCTGAATCTTCAATAGGTTTAGCAATTATAATTTCATATTATAGAAACAAAGATAACATTTCATTAAATAATAGATTTGCTTTAAAAGGTTAAATTAAATTAGATTTTAACAATGATTTACAGTTTTTTAAGAAATAAATATTTACCAAAAAATAAAATTTTAAGTATAAAATATTTCAGTAACCAAATCGTTCCTGCGGTTTTTTCTCAAATGCTTTATAATGAACTAGTGTACATTGTACACAGAAAAAATATTCTATTAAGTCTTGCGTGTTTAAAAAATCATATTAAATTTCAGTATAAAGTGTTATCTTGCATTTCAGGCGTCGATTTTTTAAACACGAACATAGGTAAAACTTTCCGTTTCGGAGTTGTTTATGATCTATTAAGTATAAATTTTAAAACTCGTATTAGAATAAAAGTTTTTGTGAACGAAATTAGTAAAATCTCTTCTTCTATAGTAGTTTTTGTTAATGCAAATTGGTGGGAACGTGAAATTTGGGACATGTATGGTATTTGGTTTGAAAAACACACCGATTTACGAAGAATTTTAACTGACTATGGATTTGACGGTTTTCCTTTACGTAAAGATTTTCCTCTCTCAGGATTTATTGATGTATGTTATGATAGTAGTAGACAAGGAGTTATTTCGAGACCTTTAGAACTGACTCAAGAGTTTAGAGTTTTTACAGTTGAAAATAATTGGTAATTTATGTGCATAAATTCATTCAAAAATAAAAAGTCGTTCAAAACCTTATTAAAAACTACAGAAACAAAAACAGAATTAAAAAATTTTACAATTAATTTTGGTCCACAGCATCCGGCTGCTCATGGAGTATTAAGACTTATTTTAGAATTAAGTGGAGAAGTGGTAGTAAAAGCTGACCCTCATATTGGTTTATTACACCGCGGGACAGAAAAGCTAATTGAGCATAAAACTGTCATGCAAGCTTTACCGTATTTTGATCGCTTGGATTACGTTTCAATGATGGCACAAGAGCATGCTTATTCACTTACAGTTGAAAAATTAGCTAATATTCACGTTAGTAAAAAAATTCAATTAATACGTATTTTATTTTGTGAACTTACTAGAATCTTAAATCACTTATTAGCTGTAGGTTGTCATGCAATGGATGTTGGCGCTATGACACCTTTTCTTTGGATGTTTGAAGAACGTGAGAAATTAATGGAATTTTATGAACGTGTTTCAGGAGCGAGAATGCACGCCGCATATATTCGTCCAGGTGGCTTATCAAATGATTTATCAATTGAATTATTAAACGACATTAAAATTTTTTCAATCAATTTTTCTGATCGTTTAGCTGAGGTAGAAGAAATGTTAACCAATAATAGAATCTGGAAGGAACGATTAATTGACGTGGGCATAGTTTCGTCCAAAGAAGCATTAGAGTGGGGATTTAGTGGTGTCATGTTACGTGGAACAGGCATCCCATGGGATTTACGAAAAAATATGTCTTATGATTGTTATAACGATTTAGTTTTTGATATTCCGGTTGGAAGTAAAGGCGATTGTTATGATCGTTACCTACTTAGAATTGAAGAGATGGGTCAATCTTTACGTATCGTAAACCAAGTTATTAATTTAATTGAAAACGATATTAATTTAAATATGACTTCTAAAAGTTCTCCAAAAACAAACGCTATGAAAACCTATATGGAAGACTTAATCAGTCATTTTAAAGGCAGCGTTGGCGATATTGTTCTAAATTCTAGTGAAACTTATACGGCAACTGAAGCGCCGAAAGGTGAATTTGGAATTTATCTAATTGGAAACAACACAAACAAACCTTATCGTTGCAAGATTAAAGCTCCTGGTTTTGGTCATTTACAAGCTTTAAATGATATGTGTAAAGGTCATCTGTTAGCTGATGTTGTAACTATTATTGGGACTCAAGATATTGTGTTTGGAGAAGTAGATCGCTAAAGTTTGAGCAATCTTTTTTTAATAAGTACCAATCCAATAGTTTTTAATATCTAATACATGGTTCGTTTCATTAAACTCTTATTTTTATAAATACTAATCATATTTCTGATCAAATCGTTAATTTAATATTCTACATTTTAAACTATAAATATAATCCAGTTTTGTTTTATGCTTTCATTTTTATTTTTTATTCTATTTATTGGTCTAGCTTTTTTATTTATACTAAAAGATGAATCAATTCTATATCTTAAACTGAGTTCTCTATTTTTTTCGGGCTTAGCGTTTATATATTCAATTTATTTATTACTAGTTTTCGATTGTAGTAATTATTATTTTCAAAATATTGTTCGTTATTCATTCAATTTTGAATACTTGAGCACTCAAATATCGTTCGGATTGGACGGAATTTCGCTCTTCTTTTTTATCTTAAGTAGTTTTCTAATTTTTATATGTGTTTTATTTGTTTTTCATGAAAAACAACTTAAATTCTATTTGATAAATTTATTTCTTATTGAAATATTTTTACTATTAGTTTTTTCAGTGCTAGATATTTTATTTTTTTATATATTTTTTGAGGCTATTTTAATTCCGATGTATTTAATTATTGGGGTTTGGGGGTCACGTGATAGAAAAATATGGGCTGCTTATATGTTATTTTTTTATACTTTATGCGGCTCGTTATTACTATTGTTAGGAATTTTGTATATATATCACGTTACTGGAACTTTTAGTATAGAATATTTGTTAAGTTATAGTTTCAGCGAAACAGAACAATATTTTTTATTTTTAGCTTTTTTTTTATCCTTTGCCTCAAAAATACCTGTTTTTCCATTACATATTTGGTTACCTGAAGCGCATGTAGAAGCTCCAACTGTGGGATCCGTCTTGCTCGCGGGAATACTTTTAAAATTAGGCGTTTATGGATTTATTCGCTTTAGCTTGCCTTTATTTCCGTTAGCTTCGTTGTTTTTCACTCCGTTAATTTATTCTATATGTACTATTGGTGTTCTTTACACATCTTTAGCAGCAATTAGACAAATAGATTTAAAAAGAATTATTGCTTACTCATCAGTAGCTCATATGAACTTAATAGTTATTGGTATTTTTAGCTTTAATTTTTTAGGTTTAGAAGGTGCAATATTGCAAAGTATTAGTCATGGTTATGTTTCAAGCGCTTTGTTCTTTTTAGTTGGTATGATTTATGCTAGATACCACACTCGTTCTATCTATTACTATGGTGGTATTGCGCAAATTATGCCAATTTTTTCTACAATTTTCTTAGTATTCACAATGGCCAATATTGCATTACCAGGTACTAGTAGTTTTGTAGGTGAGTTTTTAATTTTAACTGGCATATTTAAAGCTAATTTTAGGTTAGGTTTAGTTCTTGTTTTTAGTGTTGTTTTATGTGGATCTTATTCTTTATGGGTTTATAATAGAATTGCTTTTGGTAATTTAAAGTACTTTTACACCTCATCATATTCAGATCTAAATCTACGAGAATTCTGTATTTTGTTACCGTTATTATTCTTGGTCATTACAATGGGGTTTTTTCCTTACATTTACTCAAAGTACATTCACGCGTCAAGTATTTTTATATTATTAAGCACTTTCATTTAAAGATTATGGTTAAAAAAATCGATTACACTTTTATTCAATATTATAGTTCGTATGATTCAATTAATAAATATAACTTCAAAAGCACTCATTACATTCCTCAGTGTGCACAAATTAATCCTAAAATTTTTCTTAAAAGTGCGGATTCAAAAGAATTAGATAACTTACAAGTTACTAGTTTTTTTTTTCTTTATCTTTACGGATTTTGTACTTCTAAATTTAACGTTAAGTGGTTTTCTAATAAGTCAAGAAAAGCAAAACGTTATTTTCTGCAATCAAATTTTAGTTTTTCAATTACTAAAAAAAAAATTTTAGAATTTCTCTTCAATTTTTTTTTCCTTTTACACAAAGAAAAAACTTCTTTCTTAAATTCCATTAACAAGGCCAATAAAGTAGCTAATAATTTGAATTTTAAAAGTTTTTACTTGATAATGCTAGTTCCTGCTGTAGAATTAATTAGTAAAAAGGATTATTATTTATATAATTCACAAAAATTTGATTTTAAAGGTTTAAACATTCTATTCAGTTTTAAAATAACAAAAAAAAATTCAATTTTATTAAATAACTCTTTTTTTAACACCGTAGTGAACCAAAAAAAAAGCGCAGATATGTTCAGAAATATGCCATTATTTTGGATTTTTAATTAATTATAGTATGATTCAAAAAGGAAGTTTTTTAAGAGTTATAGATAACTCTGGCGGAAGATTGGTTTATTGCATTCGAATTGTTTCTAAATTAAAACGTCGTTACGCTTTTGTAGGTGATGTTTTAGTTGTTTCTATAAAAAATTTACGTAAAAAACGTAAATTTGCGTCTAAAGTTAAAAAAGGTAATGTTGTCAAAGCTCTAGTTGTTCGTACTAAAATTTCTAAAAAGTATTATTTTGGTGACAATTTAATGTTCTTTGAAAACTCAGTCGTATTATTAAATAATAATTATAAATTAATAGGAACTAGAATTTTTGGATTATTGCCTCGTTGTTTACGGTACACACGATATATGCGTTTTTTGTCACTTTGTACAGGTGTTAGAAGTTAAGCTCTCAAATTTTTAAATTAATAAATTAATAAATTTTATACTAATATGTCAATAATCTATTATATATTTTCAATATTGCAAGTTTTTACTGCAACGTTTCTATTTTTTTCAAGTAATCCAGTACATTCTATTCTGTTTTTAATTCTTTTATTTTTTGAATCCACTGTTATTTTATCTCTATTAAATTTAGAGTTTATATCTTTATTATTCATTTTAGTTTATGTAGGTGCTATTGCAGTATTATTTTTGTTTGTTGTCATGATGTTACGTGTTAAATTAAACGATTTAAGTAGCTTAGTATTTTTACCAATAAATTTTGGGTTAAATGCGTATATTATCATATTTATTTTATCTTTATACCAACCGTTCACATACTCTTCACAAGCTTTTTATTCAACTGAATATCTATGTTTTAGTAATATTGAAGAGCATTTCGGAGATGTCTTCGTCTTAGGACAAGTTATTTATAATTATGCTATTATTTTGTTATTAATCGCAGGTCTAATTTTATTAGTAGCACTGTTAGGATCAATCGTGTTATCTTTAGATTTCAGTAAATCACGTACAAACAGCGTTGTATTTAGACGTTTATCCAGAAGCTCAAACTTCATTTCATTTTTCAAGTAAAACATTCTCGATTTATCAAAATATGAAAACAATTAAAAGCAAAGATTCACTTTTAATATTATATAGTAAAAAAAATTATGGCGTGAATTTAGACAAAGTTCAAAAATTGTGTAGAAATAAAGGTAGTAACCCTCAAAATGTAGTCTTAAAATTAAAAAAAGTACATTATTCGTTTATTTTAAATAGTTTTAGTGGTACGCTTTTAAATAAAAATTTAAGATTATTTATAAAAACCAGATTAAATTTTTTTTGGAACATAAAATTATATCGAGGAATTCGCCATAAATTAAGATTACCTGGTAGAGGGCAACGAACCCATACAAACGGTAGAACCAAAAAAAAATTTAAGCTCTTTTAAAGTAATTATTTTTATAATATAAATGACAAATAATCGCAAGTTTAATTTTAAAAAAAAATTATATTTCAAAAAAAAAATAGCTTTATACAAAAAAGTAGCTTTATACAAAGCTCGTTTTCTTTTCTGCGTAGAATCATATCCTATCTATCTATTTAATAAAACATTTCCTTGCTTATTCAAATTGCGTATAAAACAAAATAATGTATTTGCTAACTTAAGCGATATATCAAATTCTTCTAATGTTTTAAAATTTTGGTCTTGTGGTTTACAAAAACTTAAAGCCTCAAAACGTAAATTAAAATTTGTTTTGAATATTTTATTAAAGGTCATATTTAGAAGACTAAAAAATTTTTCTAGATGTTTAATTTCAATTAGAGGCCCGCGTTATCTACAAAAATTTTGCTTAAAAAAAGTTTTGAAAGCACAATTCGTAAAACCTTTAATCTTTTTGGAATCTGTTAAAATTTTTAATGGTTGTAGAGCTAGAAAAAAGAGACGAAAAAAATATCGTAATCAAAAGTTTCGTGCTTTAAAATAATATTTATGTTAAGTTTATTAAGTTTTTTATTCCGTATAATTTTCCTTTTTATATTCGTTTTAATAGCAGTCGCTTATTTCACTCATGCTGAGCGTAAAATTTTAGGTGCAACTCAAAGACGTCGTGGACCCAATGTAATTGGTGTTTATGGTCTTTTGCAACCTTTATCAGATGGTTTGAAATTAATGACTAAAGAACCCATTTTACCAAGTAGTGCGGATAAATTGATTTTCATTTTAGCACCCATTTTAACTTTTATAGTCAGTTTAATTAGTTGGGTTGTAATTCCTTTTTCTAAAAATTCTTTTTTAACAGAAATTTCTTTAAGTTCTTTATATTTATTAGCTTGTTCAGCTTTAGGCATTTACGGTATCTTAGCCTCAGGATGGGCCAGTAATTCCAAATATGCTTTTTTAGGTGCAATGCGTTCTGCAGCACAAATGGTTTCTTACGAACTACCTATTGGTTTAGTTTTAGGTATTATAGTTATTATAACAGGCTCGTTTAATTTGAATGTTATTATAGAATTTCAAGATAAAACTTTTTGGTTTGTTTTTATGTTTCCTTTATTATTTCTGGCATTCTTCATTTGCATAGTAGCTGAAACAAATCGTCATCCTTTTGACTTACCTGAAGCTGAAGCCGAATTAGTTTCTGGGTACAATGTAGAATATGCTGCAATGAGTTTTGCTCTTTTTTCATTAGGTGAATATGGAAACATTTTGCTAATGAGTTCTTTTACTATCATTTTATTTTTTGGCGGTTGGTCTTCTCCATTAGCTATCTTAAATTTCATACCAACCGCTTTTTGGTTCGGTTTAAAAATCATTTTATTTGTAATCATATTTGTTTTGCTACGCGCAGGTTTACCTCGCTACAGATATGATCAATTAATGGAAATTGGTTGGAAAGTTTTATTACCCGTTACTTTAGGGTTTTTAATTTTTGTGTATTCACTTTTATGGACTTTTAACGGATTTCCATATTAAACTTAATCATAAATTTTGTAAATATTAGATATCTTTTTAGAGAAACATATTTATAAAAAATTTGATGTAAATAGCATTTTATTCACATATAGTTCTATTTATGTAAGCGCATTAAGTTGCAAATAGTGTTTATAGGACACCTCCTATAAACCTCAAAAAAAGCCTGTTTTACTCGTTAATTTATAGAGTAAAATGATTAAATAGGTCAATATTCGATATTTCCATGTTTTTTGTTTAAGCATGTAAAATTAAAAAATAACATCTGCAAAAATCAAATTGTAAATAATGTTTATCAGTAATAATACTTATAAAAAGATTTAATTAATTCATGACAAAAATATTAAATATCTTTATATTATCTATCAAAAATGCATAAAACTAAAAAGTGGGTTTTAAGTGGTTTTAGTAATGATACAAATGTCAAGACTTGGATTTCTGCAATCTTTCTTAAATGGTTTAAAATTAATCATTAAAAAATCCATTTTAACTTTTATAGTTAGTTTAATTAGTTGAGTCATAATTCCTTTTTCTAAAAACTAGTTTTTAACAGAAATTTGATTAGAAGGGCATTTTATTCATAAATATTTCTATTTTTCTAAGTATTATTTAAACAGATTAAGTTGCAAATAGTGTTTATAGGACACCTCCTATAAACTTCGAAAAAAGCCTGTTTTACTCGTTAATTTATAGAGTAAAATGACTAAATAGGTCAATATTCGATATTTCCTTGTTTTTTGTTTAAGCATGTAAAATTAAAAACTAACATATGCAAAAATCAGATTGTAAATAATCTTTATAAAAAAGTTTAATTGATTTATGACAAAAATATTGAATATCTTTATATTATCTACCAAAAAGGCATCAAGCTAAAAAAGTAGGTTTTAAGTGGTCTTAGTAATAATACAAATGTCAAGAATTAGATTTTTGCAACCTTTCTTAGATGTTTTGAAATTAATCATTAAAGAACTCATTTTAACTTTTATAGTTAGTTTAATTAGTTGCGTTATAATTCCTTTTTCTAAAAACTCGTTTTTAACAGAAATCTGATTTGAAGGGCATTTTATTCATAAATATTTCTATTTTTATAGGTATTATTTAAGCAGATTAAGTTGTAAATAATGTTTATAGGACACCCTCCTATAAACTTCAAAAAAGCCTGTTTTACTCGTTAATTTATAGAGCAAAATGATTAAATAGGTCAATATTTGATATTCCTGTGTTTTTTGTTTAAGCATGTAAAATTAAAAAATAACATATACAAAAATATTAAATATCTTTATATTATCTATCAAAAATGCATAAAGTTAAAAACATACTTTTTACGCAATTTTTTTAGTTGGATAGACTTTTTGCTAGATCATATAAAAATTCTTAGTACTTTTAACTTAAATGCTTTATTATCTAAATTATAAAATTACCTTTGATTTTTTATAAGTATTTCTTACTATAGATATTATTTAATAGTAATTACTATTGTTTAATTTTATATGCTTAAACAAAAAACACGGGAATATCGAATATTGACCTATTTAGTCATTTTACTCTATAAATTAACGAGTAAAACAGGCTTTTTTTGAAGTTTATAGGAGGTGTCCTATAAACACTATTTGCAACTTAATCTGTTCAAATAATACTTAAAAAAATAGAAATATTTATGAATAAAACACCATTCAAATCAAATTTCTGTTAAAAACTAGTTTTTAGAAAAAGGAATTCTGACTCAACTAATTAAACTAACTATAAAAGTTAAAATGGGTTTTTTAATGATTAATTTTAAACCATTTAAGAAAGATTGCAAAAATCCAATTCTTGACATTTGTATTATTACTAAAACCACTTAAAACCCACTTTTTAGTTTTATGCATTTTTGATAGATAATATAAAGATATTTAATATTTTTGTCATGAATTAATTAAATCTTTTTATAAGTATTATTACTGATAAACATTATTTACAATTTGATTTTTGCATATGTTATTTTTTAATTTTACATGCTTAAACAAAAAACATGGAAATATCGAGTATTGACCTATTTAATCATTTTACTCTATAAATTAACGAGTAAAACAGGCTTTTTTTGAGGTTTATAGGAGGTGTCCTATAAACACTATTTGCAACTTAATCTGCTTAAATAATACCTATAAAAATAGAAATATTTATGAATAAAATGTCCTTCGAATCAGATTTCTGTTAAAAGCGAGTTTTTAGAAAAAGGAATTATAACGCAACTAATTAAACTAACTATAAAGGTTAAAATGAGTTCTTTAATGATTAATTTCAAAACATCTAAGAAAGGTTGCAAAAATCTAATTCTTGACATTTGTACTATTACTAATACCACTTAAAACCTACTTTTTTAACTTGATGCCTTTTTGGTAAATAATATAAAGATATTCAATATTTTTGTCATAAATCAATTAAATTTTTTTATAAACATTATTTACAATTTGATTTTTGCATATGTTAGTTTTTAATTTTACATGCTTAAACAAAAAATACGGAAATATCGAATATTGACCTATTTAATCATTTTACTCTATAAATTAACGAGTAAAACAGGCTTTTTTTGAAGTTTATAGGAGGCGTCCTATAAACATTATTTGCAACTAAATGCTTACAGATGAAAAACAAAACTAATCAATCATAAAAATGCTATTATTTTAATTTAATAAAAGTTTGCTTTTTTGATAAATAATATAGAAAAAGTAGTGTTTTTTGTTGTGAAAGTAATAGCGGGACTCGAACCCGCATTTTTAGATTATGAGCCTAAACAGTTACCGTTACTTTATATTACTAAAAACTATTGTGGAATTCTGGTAAATATGTTTCCCTAAGAAAGTATTTAATATTTTTAAATAACAAAGAATTTCTAATTAGTTTTTCTGTGGAACAGTATAAGAATGAACATTTTAACTTTAAAAATTTTTATAATTAAACGTGGGGTTATTAAAATGCGCAATACAAAACGAAAAAATATTTATATGACGAAAGAATTAGTACTTATAAACTAACAACCTTTCAGTTATTGCATTTTAAGCCTATCAGCGTAATAGTCTTTTACGATTCTAGAAAATTTTTTTTAAGGTAAATTTCTCACTTATATGCTTTCAGCGATTATTTTTTATAAACTTAGCTACCCAGCATTGCTTTTGATAAACAACTGGTACACCAGAGGTTGTACGTAATTTGGTCCTCTCGTACTAAAATTTAAGCCTTTCAATTTTCAACAATAACAGTAGATAGGGACCGAACTGTCTCACGACGTTCTAAACCCAGCTCACGTACCACTTTAATCGGCGAACAGCCGAACCCTTGGAATCATTTTCAACTCCAGGATGTGATGAGCCGACATCGAGGTGCCAAACAATTTCGTCGATATGGACTCTCAGAAACCATAAGCCTGTTATCCCCGGCGTACCTTTTATTCGTTGCGTGATGATCTTTCCACACAGACTCACCAGATCACTATGGCCGACTTTCATCTCTGATTGATTTGTTAATCTTTCAGTTAAACAGATATAAGCCATTACGCTCTTAAAATAAATTAATATTTGCGTCTGTCTTTGCACACCTCCGTTACTTTTTGGGAGGTGACCACCCCAGTCAAACTACCCATCATAAGCTGTTTATATAATTAAGTAAGATAGAAGTTGAAGAGTGGTATTTCACTTGTCATTAACATTCCCACCTATTCTACACAAAAACTAAAACCTTACAACTTAAAACTATAGTAAAGGTGCACGGGGTCTTTCCGTCTAGCTGCTATTAGTCTGCATCTTCACAGACAATTCAAATTCACCAAGCTTGTGTTGGAGACAGCGGAGAAGTCGTTACACCATTCATGCAGGTCGGAACTTACCCGACAAGGAATTTCGCTACCTTAGGACCGTCAGAGTTACAGCCGCCGTTTACTGGGGATTAAATTGATTGCCACGGCAATCGCATTTGACCTTGCAGCACCGGGCAGGTGTCAGCCTCTATACATCTTCTTTCGAATTAGCAGAGACATGTGTTTTTATTAAACAGTCGCTTCTCCTTCTTTAGTGTCAATAAATTTTAATTTATCACTCCTTTTTCCTAAGTTACAGAGCCAATTTGCCGAGTTCCTTCAACACAATTATCTTGAACGCCTTAGTATATTCTACCAATTTACCTGAGTCGGTTTAAAGTACGGTTTATGTTAAAGCTTTTTCCTGAAAATTTTTGAACATTAAAAAAATCATTTGTAATTAATGTAATTAAAATCTTGTCACTTTTATTTAACATGACCCATCAGCTTATACTTTTGTAATTTGCCTTAGGGACCGGTTGAATATATTCGATTCTTTTTAGAATTCAATCGAAAACTTTAAATTTACGGCGACAATGTTAATTCATTGTTTTAAGCTACTAATGCCAGTATAGTCACTTTTAATATCTCGAATTATTTTAACAAATAATCTTCACCAACATATAAAACGTTCTGCTACCTAAAATTATCAAATCGGTTACAAACTTAGACTCACTAAATTCTTGATATAAAAAAACTTAATCAATGAGCTGTTACGCTATCTTAAAAAAATGGCTGCTTCCAAGCCTATTTTATGATCGTCTTAGTTTTTTTATATTCTTAACACTTAGTTTGTATTAAAGACCTTATTGAATATAAAGGGCTGTTTCCCAATTGACTATTAACCTTTGCGCCAATAGTCTGACTCCACAATAGCTTTAAAAATGTATTCGAAGGTTTTTAGAATTTAGTAAGATCTTTGATCCCCCTTACTCTAAAAGTGCTCTACCACACTCTTAATTCGTTGTAGGCTATACTAAAATATATTTCGCAGAAAACCAGCTATCCCTAAGTTTGATTAGCCTTTCACCCCTAACCACAAGTCGTCCCAATCTTTTTCTACAGATACGGGTTCAGTCCTCCAAATAATGTTACCATTAATTTTTCAACTTGCTCATGGTTAGATCACTTAGCTTCGGGTCTTATAATTATGACTTTAGCTCTTATTAAAACTTTGTGATTTATCTATGTCTACAAAAAATTTAAACTTGCCAAAATTATAAACTCACTGGCCCATTATGCAAAAGGTACACTGTAATTTTGTTAAAAATCTTTAACATCCCAGCAGATAAAATACACTAAATTTTAGGTTCTTTTAACTCTATAAAAGTTCTTTTTCACCTTTCCCTCACGGTACTAGTTCACTATCGGTCATTAAATATTATAGGCATGAAGGTAGATCTCCTGATTAACAAATTTATCATAATCCGTTATTAAATAAAAAAAATTTTTAAAGTTTTTACAGGATTAAAACCTTCTATGAAATTTCAAAACTTTAAAATTGATTTTTTGCCTTTTAAAGTTTTCGCTCACCACTACTAACTTTATCTCGTTTGATTTATTGCTTGAGTTACTAAAATGTTTTACTTTACTCAATTTTTGTTCTCCAAAGGTAAATTTTTTTAAAAGTAATTAGATTTCAATAAAAATTTCAATCTACTTGTTGCAATACACAACTTAAAACTATATTAATGCCAAGGCAGCCCTTTAGTGCATAAAAATGTTTAAACTTATTGCAATTTTTTGTTCCAGCCACACGTTCCCGTACGACTACCTTGTTACGACTTCATCCCGGTTATAAATCTCTTAATGACAATAAAGTTTATTTTAGATTTTTAAAAGACTGTAAAGAAATTAATAAATTATTTAAAAAAACTTAGATTGTTTCAAACCAAACTTACTCCCAGCACGTGACGGGCGGTGTGTACAAGATCTAAGTACATATTCACCGTAGCATGCTGATATACGATTACTCGTGATTCCAGCTTCGTATTGACGAGTTGCAGTCAACAATCCGAACACAGAAAGTGTTGAAGATTAACTTTAAATTGCTTTATTGTGCAACTTTTTGAATTTTCTATTGTAGCACGTGTGTAGCCCAGTTTATAAAGGCCATAAGGACTTGACGTTATTCTCATCTTCCTCTAATTTATTAAAAGCGGTTTTTTATAAGTCGATTATCAATTATTTCTAAAAAATACTATCAATATAAAAAAAGAGTTACGTTCGTTAAAGGAATTAACCAAACACCTCACAGCACGAACTGACGACAGCCATGCAACACCTGTATTAAAAATTTTTATACGTAAATTTTTACGTATTGAAGAAATTCTTGCTTCCAAAAATAGAATTAATATACAAAAACTGGTAAGGTTTCGCGCGGATTATCGCATTAAACCACATGCTCCACCACTTGTGTAGACCCCCGTCAATTCCTTTGGGTTTTAATCTTGCGACCGTACTCCCCAGGCGGAGTGTTTAACGCGTTAGCTTTATATCAAAAAATATCTTTTAATATTAACACTCATCTTTGACAGCATAGACTACCAGGGTATCAAATCCTGTTTGCTCCCTATGCTTTCGTTCCTCAGCGTCAGTATAAGCCTAGATAACCGCTTTCGCCGCTGGCATTCCTCTATAAATCTTTGGATTTTACCCCTATTTATAGAATTATATTATCCTTTGCAAAACTCAAGAAGAAATGTTTTATAAGAATTATTCAGTGTGACCTAAAATTTTTTCCTTTAAACATTAAAACCCACCTACAAACTCTTTACGCCCAATCATTCCAAATAACGCTTACCCCCTCCGTATTACCGCGGCTGCTGGCACGAAGTTAGCCGGGGCTTTTTTTCAAAAAACGTCATTATCATTTTTTAAATTTAAAACTTTACAACCGGTAAGCAAAAAATTTTACTCACCTTTTATGCCCACCTCGTTTAAGCAACATCACTGGATCAGGCTTTCGCCCATTGTCCAATATTCCCTACTGCTGGCAAAAGCCTGGGCCTTTTTTCAGTCCCAGTGTGACTGGACATTTTCTCAAACCAGTTAGGGATCATCGGCTTGGTTAGCTGTTACCTAACCAACAACCTAATACCTCACCAAGACAATCTTAAATCGGTGTTAAACCTTGTAATATTCTCAAAAAATTTCTTTTAAATATCAAGGAATTAATCTTTTACCCATCATGATTTAAAATTTGATTTATTAAAATTTAAGGCATAGTTCTTAGACATTCCTCACCTGTTCGCTAAGTTATTAAAACATATAAACTAGCATGTATTAAGTATGCTGCAAGCGTTCACTCTGAGCCAGGATCAAACTCACTATTATTATAACTAAAACTTTAATTAATAATTAGTTTGTTATCCAATGTGAGCTAAATGTGTAAAAAAAAATACCGTCCATTAAAAATATGTGTCCCTAAAAAGGTATCTAATATTTAATTTCAAATAATTTATAATGGGTAAAATGATAATTCAATGCATTTTAGAATTACTATATTAGGATAAAAGCAAAATAATAATAGTAAAAACATACAAAAAGCGTAAATATTACATTCTAAAGCAAGATATTTGGACTCAAAAACGCTTAAAGTCCTAATATGAGACGTTAAAGTAGAGTTTTCAAACAAGATAACTTTTAAAAATTTTAAATAATAATAAACTCCGTAAACGCTTACATATATAATCAATACAGAAGCTTCGTATTTACAACTTTGTATTAAACTTGAATAAATAAGAATTTTACTTAGAAAACCACTTAAAGGTGGAATTGCGGCCAATGAGAAAAACAAAAATAAGAAACATAAAGCAAAAGTTGAATTATGAGTTTTTAAATGTTTTAGGGCCGTTATGAAAATAGGATAAATTGTTACATTTACGTCTTTTAAATTTGAGCTTGTTTTTTGGTTATTTACAATTAAAACGAAAGTTCCCCAAAGTAATACAGAGGTTACTAAATAAATAATTAAAAAGAAGTAGACAGCTACTAATGAATTGGCTGTATTGTCAACTAATGCGCAAATGGGTAAACCCATTTGACTTATAGAGCTATAAATATACAACTTTTTCAAACGTTTTTGCTTTAAGGCTTTAAATAAACCAAAAAAGATTGAGTAAACACCTATTAAAAATAAAGTTGTTTCTGAAAAAATTAATAAATGCGAAACTGATGACCAAACTTTAATAAATAAACTTATTAAAATTATTTTTGGAACAATAGAAAAGATTATGGTAGAACTTAATGGAGAACCGTCATAAATTTGAGGAAACCAAATATGATATGGGGCAATAACTAGCTTAAAAAGCAATGCGGAGATTATGAAATAAATTCCAAAGGCTACATAAACGAAAAGCAACTCATAATTTGAAGGTTCCAAAAAAGAAGTTAAAAGATTAATACTATGTAAATTTAAACTTCCTAAGCTACCGTATAAAAGCGCGCAACCCATTAAGAAAAAACCAGATATTAAAGAACTTGAAATGAAGTATTTTAATCCAGCCTCGCTTGAAAAAAGAGAATTACGTTGAAAAGCGGCTAACACATAAAAGCTAATGGCTTGTAATTCTAAACATAAATAAATAGACATTAAGTTAAAAGCATTAGCCAAAAATAGTAGTGCTAAAATTGCTATTAGATAGATAACAAAATACTCAAAAAAGTTTAAATGTTGTAAAACGAAACTTTTCCAGATGAAAGGAAATGATAAAATACAAAAACATACAAATATAGTTTTTAAAGTTTTGCTGCTTAAATCGCTGACAAAAAAATAATTATAATCGAAACCAAAAAGGTCATTATTTAGAAGTAATATTAATAAATAGAATAAAATGGTGCCTACTTGGCAAAAAATAACAGTGTCTAAGTTCGGAAAGTTTAATTTAGGATTATTTACAAGATAAGCGTTAAAAATTAAAATATGTATGATGCTTAAAGATAAAAAGAATTCGGGCCAGTAAATTTTTAATAAAATAATATCCATAGTTTTTTATAAGTTTTGTTTTTCCTATTTTAGGAATAAAATTGAAGATGTAGCAGCTGAGCTGGTAAAAATCGAGAGATGAACTTTAATAGTATTTTACTATCTATTATTAAACGTGCGTTGAAATTTGTGAAGGTTGAATTTACTTTTTAAAGAATGTCAAATATAAAAAATTAGGATAAAAATATTTTTAGTTAGGTAATACCCGTACTTTTTTGTAACGAAATATGACTAAAATAAAAATTAGAAGTATATGGAACAAGCTCACAAAAATTAAAACTCTAGTATTGCCGAAAGAAAAGATTATAATGATGCTTAAATTTCTTGTTTATAAAAGAGCGAGTTAATATATAACCCGCGCTATTAATTTGCCTTAAGCAAATTTTATGCACTTAGTAAGATCCCCATAAATAAAAAACAAGATACAAAAATAACCAAACAACATCTACAAAGTGCCAATACCATGCAGCAGCTTCGAAACCAAAATGGCGCTCGCGGGTAAAATGATCTGCAAATAATCTATATAAGCAAACACCTAAAAATAGACTACCAACAAAAACATGGAAACCATGAAAACCTGTTGTTAAATAAAAAATTGAACCGTAAACACCATCTGACATGCAAAATGGAGCATTAATATACTCATAATACTGTAAAGCACTAAATGCAGTTGCGTATATCAAAGTAATGATTAAACCCACAACAGCTTCACCTTTAGCGCCTAAAACAATAGAGTGATGTGACCAGGTTAAAGAAACACCAGAAGTTAGTAACAGTACGGTATTCAAAAGTGGTACAGCAAAAGGATCTAGTGTGGTTAAATACATTGGAGGCCACACACCACCTACAGCTAAACTTGGGTTAAAACTGAAGTAAAAGAAAGACCAAAAAAAAGCAAAGAAAAACATTACTTCCGAAGTGATGAATAAAATCATTCCCCATTTTAAACCTACAACTACTTTACTGGTATGATAGCATTCGATAGTACTTTCTCGAATAACATCACGCCACCAACAGCTAACGGAAAAAATTAATTGACATAAAGAAAGTTCGATTAACCCAAAACCACCTTGAAAACCGTGCATGTACATTGCCATACCAAAAGTTAAACCAAAAGCACCAATTGCAGTAAAAACAGGCCATGGACTTTCCGACACTAAATGAAAACTGTGTCTTTGACTACATTTATTTTTAGAAATAATAACTTTATAAACTTTAAAGAAGTATTTTATGTTTTCAAAAATTAACTCACTGCAAACAACTGATAATTTTTCTATAATTAATGCGTAATTAAGCTTAAAAATTTATAATAACGACCGAAACGCTTTGATCGAAAAGCTTGTTGTAATAAAATCTGGCCTACTTTATTGTATCGAATAATATTATTGAATAAAACTTTTTTACTGTTAAAACCCATATTTTACCAGCGGAAATGTGAGTTTGCTCGATTTTTATAAGCTAATAAATTATTAGTTTTTAATTCTTGTATTGAAAAGCATGATTTTTTTTGAAAAATAACTAAAATTTCTAAAAGAAGTTTTTCTTTTAAAGAAACTCGCATTTTATTACGTTTTATAGATTTTAGTAACCATTTTAAGGCTAAGAAAAAACGACGTTTAATTTTTATAAAAAAAGGCACTAAATTAATTCTACGGCGAGTTTTTATTGTTCTCAACTCTACCTTAGTGTGTAAACGCATGAAAATTTTTAATAGTATAAAACTACGAGAATAATTTAATTTTTTACGTAAAATAAAAAAAATACTGGAAAAATTTTTTTCCCAAACACCTTTTATACCATTTTTAAAAACGAAAGAAATAAATTTGTTATATAGATTGAAACATTCAAAAAAGTGCGTATGATTATAAATCTGACGTTTTAAATTAAGATTCCATAAAAAATGAGAATTCTTACGAGTTATTATCAAATTCTTTTTTTTTTTGACAATGAAAATTTTGTTATGTTTAATTTGTGATAAATTTAATTTTTTTTTTACTAGAAACTTTTTAAAAATTTTTTTTAATCGGACTAAAGCTAAATTGTTTGTACTAAGGTTATACATAATAATGAAAAGGAAAACTCTTCAAATAGGACTTGAACCTATAACCTAACGGTTAACAGCCGTTCGCTCTACCATTAAGCTATTGAAGAAGAAGTAAACTATATAAATAATTTACCAAACTGATTTTTTATAACCTGGTATAATGCCGAAACCCATTAATTCACGCAGCAAAGGACGGGAAATTTTAAAAGCACGTAATGTACCACGACCTCTATTTGTAATAACACAACGTCTAACAATACGATTATTAATCCGTATTATTTTTTTATTATAAAACTTAAATATTTGTTTTTTTTTCAATTTTTCATTATATAATTCTGGTTTTGAATTTTTATAAAAATGAGATTTAGACATTAAATTTTTAAAAACGAAATTATTAACAATACGTTTAGTTTCAAATTTATAAAAATCTTTTCTGAACTTTATATCTTTAATTTTTGAGTGTAACATAAAATATTATTCCCACTCTAATGCGCCTACAATCCAAGCATAGACTAAACCTACTAATAATTCGAATACAAAATCAAACATGGCGCTAAAGCCACTTAAACTTAAAAAACTTAGACTTACGCTCCAAGGTAAGAAAAATATAGTTTCTAAATCAAAAAGTAAAAATAAAAGAGCAATTAAATAAAAACGTACATCGAAGTTATTTCTTGCATCTTCATAAGGGTCGAACCCACATTCGTAAGCTGATAGTTTTTCCAAATCTGGATTATAAACACTAACGCGAAACGAAATAAATAAAATTAATATGGCTAAAACAAAACTACAGAAGAAATATAAACTAATATTAGAAATTTCATGGTGAAAAAAAGTCATAATTAAATATTAAATAATTGATAAAAAATGTGGTTGAATAACATTGAAACTAAAGGAATTTAATTTAATATATAATTTTTGAATTTGTAAAAGCATAAAGGTTCTTTGATAACAGTATTCAAATCCATGCCGATAAAGTTAAAATAATTTTTTAAGATAATAACAGTATTAGTGTAATAATCAACTTCAACGAAAGATGGTATGAAAAGAACTTTAAACCGCTTAGCTAATGTTTTTTTAAAAGAATAAGACTTATTGAAACGAATCTTCAACACGTCGCCTTGCTTTAAGAAAAATTTTGAATCTATACGTTTATTATTAAGAAGAATTTGACCTGTTTTTATACCGCGTTGTGCCAGATAAATACTGTTAAAGTACTTTAAGCGCCACAATAATACATCGGCTCTGAATTCAGGGCGTGCAAATATTGAGGAAATAGCGTAAGCCCTTTTTGTATTTTTAATGAATTGTTTTTTAAAAAAATCTATTGAAAAACCATTGTCAAAGTATTTTATAATAGAACTTTTCATTAATAAATCTTCTTTAAAAAACCATCGCTGGTTACTCCAAGAATAAAGTTTACTTTTAACGTGAGTGAAATTAAAATAAAAATTATTTAATAATTTACTTTTTTTAGATTTTTTTTTGTTACGATGCTTTAAAGATTTTTTTCTAACACGGTATTTTTTAATACTGAAGATCTGCTTAAATCTATTGAAAAATAAGCTAAATATTTTAGGTACCATTTCTTTTCTTTGAATTATGCTGTTCACGAGTATAAAATTTTTAAAATTTCTGTTTTTTAATACCGAACAAGTTTGTTCTTTTAAAAATTTTAAACCTTTCTGCAAAAACAAAATTTTTCGTTGAATTACACGCCATTTGGGACGATTAAAGGATAAGATACGAGGAGAAAATTGGTACGGATAAACGTGTCTTGTGTCTTTAAATTTAAATTTACTTAAGCGGCGCATATTTTTCTTTTTTAAATATTTGCGCCAATACTACCCCTACAAAAAGTACCTTTTTGAATACATTTAAGCTATTGAAGATTTTAAAAGAGCCAAAATTTGAAGACTCGTTGAAAGAATTAATCTTTTGTACTAAAAAGAAATTTCGCATAAATAAACTTTGATAGTTATTAGGGTTTAACGTGTAATCTAGTGCTAAAGTGCTTTTTAGCTCCAAAAAGTTAAAGAATTTGTGAGGAAAATCTTTTTTAATTGTGATTGGAAATTTTATTTTATATTTTTTGAAGAATAAATTTAATAGATAAACACTTTGAAGATTGTCAGACCAAATGTATAATAAAGTTTTAATTTTATTAGCATTATTAAAAAATTTGTGCATAAACTGAAAAAGTCGAATAAAACGTTTAAAAGTTTTTAAAAGCTCTAATAATTCTAAACGAACCACGTAGTTTTTTTTTGCTAGTTTATATTTAACGCTGAAATTATTGGAACTACGCTTATTTAAAAACGTTAATAATACAAAATCAAAAGTTATTAAATTAGATAATAATGATTTAGATATTTTTTTTGAAAAATTATTCATATTTATGTTGACTAGATTAATAAAAAAACGTAAGTAAACATTATTATTTGTTGCTAATCCTATAAAAATTAAATTGAAAGATCTATTTAAACTTTTAACTTGTTTAAACTTTTTAAATAAATTTTTTCTTTAGACTTTAACCAAAGCCCTTTCCCGGTATAAATATTTAAGGTTTTAAATTTTTGTATTTTATCGGTAAAATTGCCGACTTGAATGCTATTATGGCCGGCAATAATGATTTTTCGCTTTAATACAGTTACATTTAAATCTTGAGGAATTGTTAGTAAAATTAAATGGCTAAAACCTAGTTTTAGTTCCAGACAGCTATTGCTGGCTGGAGATTTTATTAAAGTAGCTTTTAGACCCACGCCTCTAATTGTAATTGTTTTAAAAAAAGTTTTCTTTAAGTTACGACACTCATAAGTTAACTCATCAAAAAATTTACGGGTTAAATATACTATTTTTGCTTTTTCGGCATTATAAAAAAAAAGATTCTGATCTACTTTTTTTATTTGTATGCATTTAGGAACGATGAAGTATTTAGTTTTAGAAGATTCTATAAAGCAAGCAAGTATAATTTGATTTTTTACTTTGATGATTTTTAAATTCATTCTAAAAGGTATAGCTATTGTTTTGATAATGATATCTAATTTTGGAAAGTTATTTAACATAAAAGAAAACTTTACCACCGACCTTATATTTTTTGCACTCTTCGCTACTTAGAAATCCTTTATTAGTTGATAAAATAATAATGGACTTTTTCTCACTTAATTGTATAATATCCTTGTATTTTAAAAAAAATGACCAAGAAGGTTTTGAGATAATCTTTAAGGTATTCAAACATCCAATATTGAAAGAATATTTTAAAAATACTACAAGTCTAAATACATTTTTAGAAACATTTTTAACTTCGAAATCTTGAATTAATCCGGTTTTATATAAAGTTTTTAGTAGTTTTAAGAAAGATTTATTAAAAGAGAAAAATATAGATTCTTTTTTTAACAAAGAAGCATTTTTTAATGCAACAAGAAATTTAACAGCGTTACTATGCATAATATTTAGAAAGTATGCTTAAGAACGGATTTGAACCATTGACCTATGGATTTTCAATCCACTACTCTACCGCTGAGCTACTTAAGCGAGGTATACAAATCTAATGAATTAGACTTATACCCAATATGAACAAATTGGAAACAATTGTGGGGTGGCGATAAAACATTTGAAAATACCGTCTAAAATTAAGTGTAAAGAACAGCAAAAAGCCTTATTATTAAGATTGTAAGATCCAATAAATGGTTTTAACAACGTATTTAAATACCGGCGCAGTATACGGCAAAGTGTAAAGAATAACAGGTAACACCGTGTGGACAAACACGAGAATTATCTTTGTGTCATCCAAGACTTCTTTATGATATTTTGCTTTTACTTCGTCCTGCTCCCGTTTAAGTTTTGCATCATCATGTGCTTGCAACTCTTCGGGGGTAGGCAATGGCTTAAGACCTTCCCAACCTACATGATCATAGGGAATAGTTTCGAAATAAAAGGTAACTGCGGATAGAGCCCAAACCCAGAAAATGGTATAATATACAGTATAGATTTGTTCGAATAGCATTCTATAGTGGTACGCAGCTGTATTCTCTTTAGGTCTGATACCAAAAACAAGATCCAATAAAATCTCAAGAATCTCGTACCAGAATTTCAAATAAAGATCATGCAACATATCCGTTATAGCATATAGAACCATAAACACAAAAAGTATACCCCATATTAGTAAAAACACTTTCTTAGTTTTAGTCATATCGAAGTCAAAGAAATATAACAAAAAAAAATAACCCGACAAAATTAAAATATAAGAAAATATCAGACAATTTCTTCGAGAAGTTTTTTCTTTGACCTCTTCCGGAAGGTTGTCATACTCCAACTCTTGGGCGGCTCTCTTGACCTTTCGCGCGACCTTTGCGCGAGCTACGTACAGGTCAAAATGTACGAACAAACGATCCCAGAAAAGCATGTGTCTAAGTAATTTGTCTCTCTGATCGTAGTCCTCACGCCAAAGGCGATAACGACTAAGAACAGAGTAAAAATAGGTTAAGACTGAACCCATAATTACCTAGTAGAAGTAGTGCTAGAAGACACTTTGGAAGAAAATTTATTTGTGAAGATATCGATAGAATGAGGAATACGAGTAAAAATGGCATTGAAAATAAAAATTTCTGCTTTATTAATCATTTTGTTTTGGTTTGTTAAAGCTAGATAAATAACAATGATAAATATGAATAAAGATACTAAAGAAACATAAGAACCCATAGTGGCAACAAAATTCCAACCATAATAGGCATCTGGATAATCAGGAATTCTTCTAGGCATACCTGCTAATCCTAAAAAGTGCATTGGGAAAAAAGTTAAGTTAACTCCAATAAAGAATAACCAAAAATGTAAAGCACTTAATTTAGAGTCATAATGACAACCTGATAATGTATAAAACCAAAAATAAATACCGGCAAAAATACCAAAAACAGCTCCCATAGATAAAACGTAATGAAAATGCGCAACAACGTAATAAGTGTCATGCATTATAGCATTAATCCCTGAATTTGATAAAACAACACCTGTAACCCCACCAACGGTGAATAAAAAGATAAAACCTAAAGCGAATAAAATTGGAGTATTAAATACTATAGCTCCTTCCCATAGAGTTGCAATCCAACTAAAAATTTTAATTCCGGTTGGAATTGCGATAACCATGGTTGCAGCGGTGAAGTAAGCACGGGTATCAACATCTAAACCTACAGTATACATGTGATGAGCCCAGACAACAAATCCCATTACTCCAATAGCTACCATTGCGTAGACCATACCTAAATAACCAAAGACAGGCTTATTTGAATGTTTAGAGACAATGTGACTAATAATACCAAAAGCAGGTAAAATTAAAATATAAACTTCTGGGTGTCCGAAAAACCAAAATAAATGCTGAAATAATACGGGATCACCACCACCAGAAGGGTCAAAAAAAGTTGTATTAAAATTTCTGTCAGTTAGTAACATAGTAATTGCACCAGCTAATACAGGTAATGATAACAATAATAAAAAAGACGTTACTAGTAAAGCCCAAACAAATAAAGAAATTCTGTGCATATATAAACCAGGAGCTCTCATATTAAATACAGTAGTGATAAAATTAACTGCGCCTAAAATTGAAGCCGCGCCCGATAAGTGCAAACTGAAAATAGCTAAATCTACAGCGGGACCAGAATGCGCAATAATGCTACTTAAAGGCGGATATACAGTCCAACCAGTACCAGCACCACCTTCAATATTAACAGATGCTAATAATAATAATAAAGATTGAGGTAATAACCAAAAGCTAATGTTGTTCATTCTTGGAAAAGCCATATCTGGTGCGCCAATCATTAAAGGTAAAAAGAAATTCCCAAAACCTCCAATTAAAATTGGCATCACCATGAAAAAAATCATAAGAAAAGCGTGCCCGGTCACTAAAACGTTATACAAATGAAAATTACCTTGCAAAATTTGACTACCGGGTGAAGCTAGTTCCATTCTGATGATAATAGACATGGTAGTGCCCAAGATACCACTAAAAGCTCCAAAACATAAATATAAAAAACCAATATCTTTATGATTTGTTGAAAAAAACCATCTAAAAGTTTCGGGTGAAAAGTTCTCTTCTATTGATAAATCAATATAATTATTCAAAAAAAGTGTAAACTTTTTTAGCGAGCTCCACTTACGATTAAATAGAGAAGAACTCACCGAGACTAAAGATTAAAACCCGGTAAAATATTAAGAAACTAAAGAAATAAAAACCTTATAAAAAAATTTTAAAACGCTTGTTTTTGAAAAATTGTAAAATCAATTTAATTTATAATTTTAAAGTTATTTTCTGTTTCACGTAAAACCAAAGAACATTGGACTAAAGGATTTGATTTTTTGGTTTCATCACTTGTTTGATAAAAATCTTCAATTAAATTTTTAAACGGGTAAGTACTAAGTTTAAACTTACTTGCTGACCAACTTAAATTTATATTAAACTTTAAATTTAATGACTTATTAAATTCAAATAAATCTGGTTTTAATAAAATTTCTTTTATAAAAGTAAATAAATTTTTACGTAAAATTAAATTACTAGTATTTAAATTATTTGCAAATATTACTTGTTTAGAAAATTGTAACTCTTCTAAGATGCTATTTAAGAAAAACGTTAAAGATAAGCTACAATCACCAATTTCTAAACATCCTGTACGTTGTGGTCGCTGCTCTAAGTTTAAAAAAGTGCTACTTGCGCCTTCTTTTGACAACAAAATAGATTGATCTATTTTAGAAGATGGATATTTTATTGAATCTAAAGTTATGTAACAATGTAATTTAAATGATCGTTGAAGTATTTTTTTTCTAAAATTTAATGTATTATCTAGAAAAAAAGTACAAATTAAATCTGAGTTTTTAAAATCTTTATTTGTGTACTCTTTAATGTTGAAGCACTTATTACCTTCCGAATTGGCGTAGGTATGAATAATATAAATAAATAAATTTAAAAATTTTTTTTTTAAAAAGTGGATAGGAGCTAAATCGATACGATCTGCCAATGATTTTCCATGCATTAAAACAACATTTTTTTGGGAAAAAAATTTTGAACAAAAAGAATTTTTACTTCCTAAAGCATGAATAATTTGGATTGAGTTTATTCTGATGTTTATTATAGGAAAATTTGATTTAATGGATAGACCAAGTAAATAAGGATTTAATTTGCCTACTAAAAATTGTGCGCGTATACGCGTATTTAGTAAAACGCTTTCAAGTCTTAAATTTGACGATAAAATAATACAAGTACCATTTTGAATTTCAGACAAAACGCTAACTTTATTTCTTTGACCCCAAAAATAAAAATTAAGTTTATTAACTGAATTACCAAAATTTTTAATAGTAATACGCCCTGCACTTAAAAAACTAATGTGTTGTAAAATATTTAAGGTTTCAAAGTCTACTTTATGGTTAATCAAAAACGTAACAGATTTGTGGTCTAATAATTTTGAAGTTGATTTTATTTTAGATGCAATACTTGACTGTGATTTAACTTCTTTTGAAACTAAGGTATTAAAATTAAAACGACTTTTATCTGAGATCCAAGATTCGTTTATTTTTTTGTTCTTTTTTGGTAAAACTCTTAAGACTTCTAATCCTTTGTAATTTACGTAAGTATTACTACCTAAGCCATCAGTTAAATCGATGCTTTCTACAGTTTTTACTTCCCAGGGACGAAATTGAAATGTAGATGGTTTTAAAGTTAAAGCACCTACAGGACATAAATCAACAACATTCGCCGAAATTTCCGATAGAAAGGTATTTTCAACATAAGTACCAATTTCCATATTGGTACCACGATTTAAAGTACCTAGAAAACTAGTTCCGCAAAGCTCTTCACCAAAACGAACACATCTTGTACATTGAATACAGCGAACCATAATAGTTTTAATTAACGGACCACAATTTTTGTTCTCGACACCGCGCTTATTTATATAAGATCTACTAAAATTACTACCGTAAAAGTTCGATTGATCTTGTAAATCACACTCGCCTCCTTGATCGCAAATTGGACAATCTAAAGGATGATTTAATAATAAAGCTTCTAGAACGTTTTCACGTGCTTTTAAAACAAAGGGGCCTGTAGTATTAATACTTAGTCCGTTCATAATTGGAGCCGCGCATGAAGCTACTGGTTTTATAGATTTATCTGTTTCGACTAAACAAATTCGACAATTGCCTGCGATTGATAAGTTTTCATGGTAGCAAAATCTAGGGATTTTGATACCTACGCCCTTACAAGCTTCTAATATTGAAATTTTATCTCTTACAAAAAAAATTCTATTGTTTATGCGAATACTAACCATAACAAGAAGGATAAATTTAATCAAAAATTAACGTAAATGTCTACTTAAATACAAAGCATTTGTATTAACTAAAAATTTATGCTTTAAAAATACAGAATAAAACTGATATAACTAATATTTATTAACTAAATAAAATAATAAATGAAGTCTTTTTAATACTAAACTTCTAAGTGATACTAAAAAAGAAAAAACGTTTAGAACTTTAAATATACTGTTCAAAGCGTAGTTTATATCGCTGAAGTAAAGATTTTTAAATTTAAAAAAAGAAATTCGGTCCGAATTTCTTGTTAAAAACTTTTTATAACTTACAGAAGTGTCGAAACACTGGGTAAATAAGAAATTATTACTCCTAAAATCTCTAACGTTCAAAATTTTTAACAAATAATTCATTAGATAAAAACTTGTCACTTTAGTTTTTACTTTATTTTCTCTACCAGATAATTTTTCTATATCAGAGAAAAAAATAACAAAATTGTTTGAGTTTAAAAAACGTCTAAACATGACTAATTCAATTTTCTTTTTTAAATGTTTCATACTAATTTAGATGTTTTAATAATTTTAAAACCGTATATTTTAAAATTGATTTTTTTTTATTTAAAATTTGGAAATTGGTTGAAATAAAATACTCTAGCCATTTCTTAGTGAACAAAAACTGATAAGTAAAAATGAATTTTAAACTACTTAAAAGAACTTTACGCTGTTTTTTTGAAGATTTTACAAAATTTTTAGTGATACCGCCACCATACACTTTAACGGTAGAAAAACCAATTCTTTTGTAATTACTACCTGAAATAGCTTGAAAAATAATGTAGTTTTTATGCTTATAAAATTGTCCTTCGTACAACAAGATGTGTATTTGAGGCACAAACCCAAAGATACTTTTTGAAAAACCTAAATAACCGCCACGGGTTACCTTGTAAAGAAAAAAATTTTCGTTGAAGTTAAACCAGACTTTTAATCTTTCTGAAAAAGAACTTGCAATGTTTTTATTCTTTACATTAGTACCTAAACCAAAAAAGAAGAATCTAAGTTTAGAACTCTTATAAATTATTAAATCGGTTACTAATGAACAACCAACTTTTAATAGAGAAGAAGAAAATAAGTTTTTATAGGTGTCGGAGATAGTTAAAAAACTTAGAAAATAATTATCAACTAAGAGGATTTTTTTACGAGTTTCTAAAGTTATTATATTACGGACGAAATATTTTGGGTATAGATTTCTAGATAAACATTTACTTAAAATAATCTGGCTAAGACTACACTTTGAAAAGAAAAATTTGTTAACTTTCATATATTATTTAAAAGTAGATAAAATTATTTTAGTTGGGACCGGTAATCGAAACTGTACACATTTTAGCGCTTTTACGCCAACGTTTAAATTGGGTGTGTTAATTTCACATAAAATGAATCCAGGTTGAACTTTGTAAACCCAATGGTCAATGGCACCTTTTCTTTTTCCCATTCGAGAAGCTTTTGCTGTAACGGTAACAGAAGCGTTTGGAAATGCAAAGAATTGAGCAGTACCTAAACGTTTAATTACTTTGTTTATAAGTTGAGAAGCAGTTTTAAATTGATTGGAAGTTATGAAACCAAAAGATAATATTTTCAAGCCTATAACCCCCGTTGATAAAATCGGATAAGAAGTTTTTTTGTATATACGTCTAATAGGTTTTGGACGATGATATTTTTTGAATTTATGACGTTTAGGTACAAATAACATAAAGATTATACTTTATAACAGACCCATATTTTAAGACCAAAGACACCATAAATTGTAAAAGCATGTGATTTTACAAATTCAATGTTTTGATCAAGGCTTTGAATAGGTGTTTCGCCCAGTACAATAGAATGCGAACTACTACGCGGTTTTCCTTTAATTTTTCCATTTAAGATAAATTTGACGCCTTTTATTCTATGCTCCACTTTGTACTTTTTAAAAAGCTTCCCATCAATCAAGGCGGAAAAAAATGTAGAAACAAATGCTAAAAAACGAGCATGTTTTTTTTTTTGCAAAATTCTAAAAATCTCGGCTAAAATTTTAACAAAAAACTTTAAAGAAATTAAACCTTCGCAAAATAGAACGCTCATTTTTACGAAGTCTAAGAAAAATCTAAAACGTCTTGGAAATAAGTTTAATCCATCCCTTTTTAAAAAATTAAAAAGATCAAAAATTAAAAATCTTTTTTTTCTTAAGTGAGAATTCATATTTGTAAAGAAAAAAACTGATAAATTTTTCTTGAATAAGTTTAATGTGTTTAAAAATAGACCTACTACATTTGACAATTTACTTTTTGTACTCAACTGTAATTTTTTTATAACTATTTTTTTTTTAATAACACCCAAATTTTTAAATTGTAAAATTTTAGCGACTTTGAAGAAGAAAGATAAATTGAAAAAGATTTTATTCTCGACAAAATTTAATGTAAAATCAGTTAGAAATATGTTACGACGCTTAAAAGCCATCTCGAGCAATCGTAAGAAGAAAAAACCGTGTAAAAACTCAGTATTATTTGTTCTGTATAAATTTAGGTAGTTTGTAGATTTTCGTAAAGTAGTAACATTTGATTTTTGTCCCATAAATTAATTATTTTTTATTTTTATTTTTTTTAGCGTGTTTATCTTTATTTTTACACTGCTGATGACTAGTTGAAAATTCGCCAAATTTAAAACCTACTTTGTCACGAGTAATGAAGATTGATTTAAATTTAGAACCGTTGTAAACAAAAAGTTTTTTGCCTATCAAGTTACTAGTAATAATTGAACGACGTGACCAAACTAAAATTTTTCTTTTTTTAAATTTTTCTTTTTTTAAAAAAGTTTTATCTATGAAAACACCTTTCCACACAGCTCTGCACATAATTATAATAATTTATAAACTTTTTTTCTCTTCGAATGTGATGTTGAACCAAAACGAAATGGTTTACCCCACGGAGTTACCCAATCTCGACCGCCCTTTGTTCTTCCACCATGAGGGTGATCTACTGGATTCATAGCGACTCCTCTAACATGAGGTCTAAAACCTTGCATGCGTTTGCGACCTGCTTTACCTAAAACTACTAAATTATTTTGGGTATTTGAAACGACACCCAATGTGCCATAACTTAAAGATGAAACCTCTATAATTTGATTTGAGGGCAAACGGATTTTTGATAATTGAAGTTTACTTTGAAGTAATTGACAAAAAGTTCCAGCAGCTACTGCGTATTGAGGACCTTTTTTAGAATTTAAGACTAATGAATTGAAGATTGAACGTGAAGGATGATTTTCTAATAATCCGGAAAACCCTAACTTAAAACTTATAAATTTTGGGGATGCCATTGAAAGTGACCCGGAAATTGCTCCATTAACAGATAGAATATGCTTGAACGTATAAGTTAAGAAGTCGAAAAAAACTGAAATAAACGAACTTCTATTAGGATCGTAAAAAGAAAATAAGATGATACCTAAGGTTTTATCAGAATTAGAATTTAATTGCCTATACAATTTTTTGCAACCGCCCCCTCTATTCCACATTGTAATATGACCTGTGTTGGAGGAACGCCCCATACATTGCCTAACATTATAATTTAAAGATTTTACTAACTTACTTTGTTTGCAAAGTAAAAATTTTTGAATGTATTTGTGATGCCTTTTTCCTGGCGTATCTGGTTTTGATTGAATAACTTTTAAAATACTTGGTGCGTTGAATTTTGGATTAAAAAATTTCATAGTTTTTTGTAAAAGGGCGAATAATGGGATTTGAACCCATAACCTTTAAAGTCACAGTTTAATACTCTCCCGATTAAGTTATATTCGCCAGTATTAGGATTAGATGGATTCGAACCATCGACTTTACGCTTATCAGGCGTACACTCTAACCGCTGAGTTATAAACCTTTAAAGTTTTTACATTTTACAGGGCTCGAACCTATAACCTAAAGTTTAGAAAACTTGTGCTCTTCCTATTGAGCTAAAAATGTAAACTGAAAAAAGTAGGATTCGAACCTACGAAGGTTTTAACCAATAGATTTACAATCTAGTGCCGTTGACCGCTTGGCTATTTTTTCTGAAATTATCTTGAATTATTTGTAAACTTGATTTTTTCATTTTACGCTATGTTCTTGACTATTTATTAAAAAATTTACAAGTTGGATTTACTTTTTAGAATCTATCATAAAAAAATTAATTCTTTAGAGTTTTTGTGATGATTTTTTACTATCTATTATTAAATATTTATTAAGAAATAATTAGGGTTCATTAAAAATATGAATATGAAAAAATAATTAGGGTCCATTAAAAATATGAATATGAAAAAATAATTAGGGTCCATTAAAAATATGAATATGAAAAAATAATTAAGATCGATTAACTTTTTGAAATTACCAATTAAAAAGTTGATTATTTAAATTTTTTGTGATGATTTTTTACTATCTACTATTAAATATTTATTAAGAAATAATTAGGGTCAATTAAAAATATGAAATTACTAGTTAAAAAGTGAGCTATTTGAAAATTTTATAATAAATTTTTACTATCTATTATTGAATATTCATTTAAAAGTTTGAAGGTTGGATTTACTTTTTAATTTTAGCATATATTCACCTTTTTTGAACATTTTTACACTTTCTATAATTTATACAAATTTTTTATATTTTATCATTTTTGCAAGGTTTTTACACTTTTTATCATTTTTGCACATTTTTTTATCATTTTTGCAAGATTTGTACACTTTTTTGTCATTTTTGCACACTTTTTTGTCATTTATTGCAAAAGTGAACACAAATCTGATAAAATCGATTTTGCCGAGTGCTATCTCAGTGCTATACTTATTATAACTTACTAGAAAGAACATTGCTCTACTTATTGCTATTCACTAGAAAGGGTATGCTAGGTTCGCTAGTCACCCGGCCAGGGCGCCTGCTCTCGTCTACATTGATTACCAGTAGATCCCTAACCAGTACCTTTATTTCCCTATTAGAGCATTACATTTCTTCTCTACTTTTGTACTAATATTATTACATATCCGTGACATTACTCTCTATTCCCGTGTATTAAGAGATATACCATTGCTACTACTACTACTAATAGTGACCTGATGGGGAGTACTCTTACGCTTCGCGTAAGAGTACTCCCCCCCTTCCTTACTTAGCGTGCGCGCTAAGTAAGGAAGGGGTATAACGTTATACTCTTCACTCGCCGAGAGCGAAGAGTATAGCGTTATACATCTTAATAAGCTGATGCTTATTAAGATAAAGGGCCCTCTGTGGGCCCTTAGGTCAATTCCTACCCGCCGAGGGCAGGAATTGCCCCAAGGTCTATAGGCTCTCCCAGAGCCGGGCCTCGCGGGGGCGATAGGCTCCGCCGGCCTGCCAGGGGCTATAGAGTGATTAAGTTACAGTGATTTATTAAGTGCGTTAAAAAAAATATCCGTGCCTTATAGAAAATATCCGTGCTTCAACAATAATAATGTTAATCTCCTAGGGCCCCTGGCAGGCCGGCGGAGCCTAAGGCCCCTGCCAGGTCGCCCCCGCGAGGCCCGGCTCTGGGAGAGCCTATAGACCTTGGGGCAATTCCTGCCCTCGGCGGGTAGGAATTGACCTAAGGGCCCACAGAGGGCCCTTTATCTTAATAAGCATCAG
>Ga0222706_1000064_pt1 | contig 42566 bp, 38 predicted proteins | sample AntAcemetage1572_FD_179829 | JGI IMG/M metagenome (GOLD analysis project Ga0222706, IMG submission 179829) | Saline water microbial communities from Ace Lake, Antarctica - #1572 | ecosystem: Environmental > Aquatic > Non-marine Saline and Alkaline > Saline | place: Antarctica: Ace Lake...
CGCAGTTCTACTTCCGCACGACGGACGTGACCGGCGCGATCGAGTTGCCAGAAGGCAAAGAGATGGTGATGCCAGGCGACAACGTCTCGATCACGGTCAAGCTGATCGCACCGATCGCGATGCAAGAAGGCCTGCGCTTTGCCATCCGCGAAGGTGGTCGCACGGTCGGTGCTGGTGTTGTTGCCAAGATCATTGCTTAAGGAGACATTGCATGGCTACCAAGCAAAAAATCCGCATCCGCCTCAAAGCGTTTGACTACAAACTGATCGACACCTCGGCCGCCGAGATCGTTGAAACTGCCAAGCGCACCGGCGCCATCGTCAAGGGCCCCGTGCCCCTGCCGACGCGCATGAAGCGTTTTGACATCCTGCGTTCGCCGCACGTCAACAAGACCAGCCGCGATCAGTTGGAGATCCGCACCCACCAGCGCCTGATGGACATCGTGGACCCAACCGACAAAACGGTTGATGCTTTGATGAAGCTCGACCTGCCGGCCGGCGTGGACGTGGAAATCAAGCTGCAGTAAGTGCAGAACGCAAGCAGGGCGGTCCGCTGGATCAACCTTGCTTGCACAAGAGAAGCCCGCCGGTTATACTCGTGGGCTTTTCTGGTGTCGCCAGAGAAGATCGGTATTGCCGATGCGGCCCGCAAAAAGCGGTGACCGTACCCCAAGATGCTTTGCCAAGCGCCGGTTTACCGGTGTGAAGCAGAGCCCCATCAGCCCCGGCCAATTGAAGTCGGGAACGGAGAAAACAATGAGTCTTAGCAACTCCCTCGGGTTGTTGGGTCGCAAGGTTGGCATGATGCGTTTGTTCACCGAAGATGGGGATGCAGTCCCTGTCACGGTGGTCGATGTGTCGAACAACCGTGTGACGCAAGTCAAAACTCAAGCCAACGATGGCTATGACGCGCTGCAGGTCACCTTTGGTGCCCGTCGCGCTTCCCGCGTCACCAAGCCCATTGCGGGCCACCTCGCCAAGGCGGGTGTTGAAGCGGGTGAAATCATCCAAGAATTCCGCGTCGCTTCTGACGTTGCTGCTCAGTACCCTGCTGGTGCTGTGGTGGCTGCCACCGCTGTATTTGCGGCTGGCCAGAAGGTGGACGTGCAAGGTACCTCGATCGGTAAAGGCTTTGCCGGCACCATCAAGCGCCACAACATGCGCTCGCAGCGTGCGTCGCACGGCAACAGCCGTTCGCATAACGTGCCGGGCTCCATCGGCATGGCGCAAGATCCTGGTCGTGTGTTTCCAGGCAAGCGCATGACCGGTCACATGGGTGATCAAACCAAAACCATTCAAAACCTGGACATCTTCCGCATTGACGAAGCCCGTCAGCTGTTGATGATCCGCGGGGCTGTGCCGGGTGCCAACGGCGGTTTCTTGACCGTTCGTGCCGCCATCAAAGCCAAGCCCGTCATTGCCGCCAACGCTGCGGACAAGGGAGCTAACTGATGCAAGTTGAACTCCTGAATGACCAAGGTCAAGCGGCGTCCAAGATGGACCTGCCCGAAACCGTCTTCGGTCGCGACTACAACGAAGCGCTGATCCACCAGCTGGTGGTGGCTTATCAAGCCAATGCGCGCCAAGGCACGCGTGCTCAAAAAGACCGTCAGATGGTCAAGCACTCGACCAAGAAGCCGTTCAAGCAAAAAGGCACGGGCCGCGCCCGCGCTGGTATGACGTCTTCGCCCCTGTGGCGCGGCGGCGGTCGTATCTTCCCGAACAGCCCCGACGAGAACTTCACCCAGAAGGTCAACAAGAAGATGTACCGCGCTGGTATGGCGTCTATCTTCTCGCAGCTAGTGCGTGAAGGCCGTTTGTCGGTGGTCGATTCGATGAAAGTCGACTCGCCCAAGACCAAGCAGCTGGCCGACAAGTTCAAGGCCATGAACCTGCGCTCGGTGCTGGTGATTGCCGAGGAAGTTGACGAGAACCTGTACTTGGCCTCGCGCAACCTGCCCAATGTGATGGTGGTCGAGCCGCGTTACGCCGATCCGCTGTCGCTGGTGCACTACAAAAAGGTGATCGTCACCAAAGCGGCGATCGACCAGTTGAAGGAGATGTTCGCATGAACGTCACAAAATACGACGAAGGTCGGCTGATGCAGGTGCTCGTGGCACCAATCGTGTCCGAGAAGGCCACGATGGTCGGTGAGCAAACCAATGCTGTGCTGTTCAAGGTGCTGCGCGATGCGTCCAAGCCCGAGATCAAGGCGGCTGTTGAACTGATGTTCAAGGTCGAGGTCAAGGGCGTGTCTGTGCTCAACCAAAAAGGCAAGGCCAAGCGCTTTGGTAAGAACATGGGTCGCCGTGATCACGTGCGCAAAGCGTACGTGACGCTGATGCCGGGTCAAGAGCTGAACTTTGGCGGGGAGGCCTGATCATGGCAGTTATCAAGATGAAACCCACTTCACCAGGCCGTCGTGGCATGGTGAAGATCTCGCGTGACCACCTTCACAAGGGTGAAGGTTTTGCGCCGCTGCTGGAGCCTCAGTTCCAAAAAGCGGGCCGCAACAACAACGGTCATATCACGGTGCGCCACAAGGGCGGTGGTCATAAGCACCACTACCGTGTGGTCGATTTCCGTCGCAACAAGGACAACATCCCGGCCAAGGTGGAGCGTATCGAATACGACCCGAACCGCACAGCCCACATTGCCCTGGTGTGCTACGCCGACGGCGAGCGCCGCTACATCATTGCCCCGCGCAATGTGGAAGTGGGCGCGACGCTGCTGTCGGGTTCGGAGTCCCCGATCCGCATCGGCAACACGCTGCCGATTCGCAACATACCGGTCGGCTCCACCATTCACTGCATCGAGTTGCAAATCGGCAAAGGCGCTCAAATCGCCCGCTCCGCTGGTGCTTCCGCTGTGCTGATGGCCCGCGAAGGCATTTACGCCCAAGTGCGCATGCGCTCGGGTGAAGTGCGCAAGATCCACGTGGATTGCCGCGCCACCATTGGCGAGGTGTCCAACCAGGAGCACAGCCTGCGCCAGCTCGGCAAGGCCGGTGTCAAGCGCCACATGGGCATTCGCCCAACGGTGCGTGGTACCGCCATGAACCCAGTCGACCACCCGCACGGTGGTGGTGAAGGCAAGACCGGCGAAGGTCGCGCACCAGTGGATCCGTGGGGCAACCTGACCAAAGGCTATCGCACCCGCAACAACCGCCGCACGCAGTCGATGATCGTCTCGCGTCGCAAGAAGTAAAGGGTTGACAACATGACTCGTTCACTCAAAAAAGGCCCCTTCGTTGACCATCACCTGATGGCCAAAGTGGAGAAGGCTCAGGCCAACAAAGACAAGAAGCCGGTCAAGACCTGGTCGCGTCGCTCCATGATCCTGCCCGATTTCATCGGGCTGACGATCGCGGTGCACAACGGCAAGCAGCACGTGCCGGTTTACATCACCGATCAGATGGTTGGACACAAGCTCGGCGAGTTCTCGCTGACGCGCACGTTCAAAGGCCATCCGGCCGACAAAAAAGCGAAGAGGTAAGGACCCATCATGAGTACAGAAACCCGTGCTGTCGTTCGCGGCGTGCGCCTGTCCGTGGACAAGGGCCGCCTCGTCGCTGACCTGATTCGCGGCAAGAAAGTCGACCAAGCGCTCAACATTCTGGCTTTCACCCAGAAAAAAGCCGCTGGCATCGTCAAGAAGTGCCTGGAGTCCGCCATCGCCAACGCCGAGCACAACGACGGCGCTGACATTGACGAGCTCAAGATCACGACCATCTACGTTGAGCAAGGCACCACGCTGAAGCGCTTCTCTGCCCGCGCCAAAGGCCGTGGCAACCGCATCAGCAAACCCACCTGTCACATCTATGTGACGGTTGGCAACTGAACAAGGCAAGGACTATGGGACAAAAAATCAACCCCACCGGGTTCCGCCTTGCCATCTCGCGCAACTGGGCCAGCCGTTGGTACGCCAGCAACCGCGACTTCGCCGGCATGCTGGCCGAAGACATCAAGGTGCGCGAGTACCTCAAGGGCAAGTTGAAGAACGCTGCTGTTTCGCGCGTTGTGATCGAGCGCCCCGCCAAGAACGCCCGCATCACCATTTACTCGGCGCGTCCGGGCGTGGTGATCGGCAAGAAGGGCGAGGACATCGAGCGTCTGAAGAAAGAACTGGCTGCCAAGCTGGGCGTGCCGGTCGCGGTCAATATCGAAGAAGTGCGCAAGCCCGAGATCGATGCCAAGCTGATCGCCGACAGCATCACGCAGCAGCTGGAGAAGCGGATCATGTTCCGCCGCGCCATGAAGCGCGCGATGCAAAACGCCATGCGTCTGGGTGCCCAGGGCATCAAGATCATGTCGTCGGGCCGCTTGAACGGCATCGAGATCGCACGTTGCGAGTGGTACCGCGAAGGTCGCGTGCCACTTCACACCTTGCGCGCCGACATCGACTACGGCACCTCGGAAGCCAAGACCACCTACGGCATCATTGGTGTCAAGGTCTGGGTCTACAAGGGTGACACCTTGGGTCGCAACGACGCCCCGGTCGCGGCTGATGCGCCGCGTCCTGAGGAAGATCGCCGCCCCCGTGGCCCACGCCGTGAGCGTCCCGCTGGCCCGCCTGCGCGCGCTGCGGTGCGCCGCCCTGGCGCCAATGCCGCACCTGCCGATGGCAGCGACAAGCCTGCTGAGGCAACCGCCGCAGCAACCGACCCCAAGCCCGCCGTTAAGCGCGTACGCAAAGACGCACCCGCAGGGGCACCTGCGGACGGCAAAGGAGAATAAACATGCTGCAACCTGCCCGTCGAAAATACCGCAAGGAGCAAAAAGGCCGCAACACGGGGGTCGCCACCAGTGGCGCCACCGTGGCCTTTGGCGACTTCGGTCTCAAGTCCACCGATCGCGGTCGCCTGACCGCGCGCCAGATCGAGGCCGCACGCCGTGCGATCTCCCGTCACGTTAAGCGCGGCGGCCGCCTCTGGATCCGCGTGTTCCCTGACAAGCCGATTTCTCAGAAACCTGCCGAGGTCCGCATGGGCAACGGCAAGGGTTCGGTGGAGTACTACGTGGCTGAAATTCAGCCCGGCAAGGTGCTGTACGAAATCGTCGGTGTGCCAGAAGAACTCGCTCGCGAGGCCTTCACCCTGGCCGCTGCCAAACTTCCCCTGCGTACCACCTTCGTGACACGCATGTTGGGCCAGTGATTCAGGAGAACACAAGATGAAAACTGCTGAACTGCGCCAAAAAGATGTGGCCGGCCTCGAAGCCGAAGTGAAGTCTCTGCAAAAGGCCCATTTCGGCCTGCGCATGCAGAAAGCCACGCAACAACTCAACAACAACGCCACGCTGGGTGACACCCGTCGCGCCATTGCCCGCGCCAAGACGATTCTTGTCGAGAAGCAGCGCACCGCGGCCGCGGCCAAATAAGGAGCGACCCCATGACGGAAGCCAAAATATCCCTCAAGCGCACCTTGATTGGCAAGGTGGTCAGCGACAAGCGCGCTAAAACCGTGACCGTGCTCGTTGAGCGCCGTGTCAAGCACGAGCTCTACGACAAGATCGTGGCCAAGTCCAGCAAGTACCACGCCCATGACGAAAAGGGCGAGTACAAGATGGGCGACGTGATCGAGATCGCCGAAAGCCGCCCGCTGTCCAAGACCAAAAACTGGGTGGTCACACGCCTGGTGCAAAAAGCCGCGCTGGTCTGAGCCTTTTCTGCGCTCTGTAACGCGCATCTCGTCAAAGCGACCGACAATCTCGGTCGCTTTTTCTTTTTCTGGCTCCAGCGAGGCCAGTGCACACAACGGTCCAAAGGCCACCACACGAGGAGAACCCCATGATCCAGATCGGCGAGAAAATCCCAGCCACCACTTTGATGGAATACCACGAGGTCGAAGGCAACGGTTGCAGCGTTGGCCCCAACCCGGTGGACACACAGGCAGCCAGCGCAGGCAAAACGATTGGCGTCTTCGCCTTGCCCGGTGCCTTCACGCCCACCTGCTCAGCCAAGCATGTGCCAGGCTTTGTGGAACACGCCGAGGCTTTCAAGGCTGCCGGTGTAGACGAGATCTGGTGTTTGAGCGTGAACGACACGTTTGTCATGGGCGCTTGGGCGCGCGACCAGAAAACTGGTGACAAGGTGCGCATGCTGGCCGATGGCGATGCTGCCTTCGCCAAAGCCATGGGCCTTACGCTGGACCTGACCGGCAAGGGCCTCGGTCTGCGCAGCAACCGCTATTCCATGCTGGTGCAAGACGGTGTGGTCAAGACGCTGAACATCGAAGGCCCTGGCAAATTCGAGGTCAGCGATGCCGCTACCTTGCTGGCTCAGGCCCAGTCAGATGTTTGATTTTGCTGAGTAACAAGCGAAGCGCTGTGTTTGCGCGCCGGTAGCACCAGCCCCTTCACAGCGCCTTCGCCCGACGGCGCACCCCTGTAGCTCACTTTCATCGGGGGTGCTGCGACTTTGCCGTGCGAAATTTAGGATGCAAGTTTCTCCAAAGCCCCGCCTACGCGTCCGCCTTCTGAAGTCTGTCGCTTCGCTGCATACTCGCCGCGCTCGATTCTTTCGCACCAGTCCCGTATTTCGTTGTCCAGGGGGTTGTGCGCCGTGTTGAACTGCGCCATCAGGCTGTAGTGGTTGTGGTCGGGCAGTTGCAACACACGGGGCATGGGCCCACCCCGGGCGTCGTGGATCTGAGCCAGGCGGTGGCTGAGTTCCAGTGCGTAAACGTCGATCAGTGGGTTTTCGTATTGCGCCAAAGCCATGAAGGTGGGGGGTGTATCGGGCCGGGCGTGCAGCAGCGGTGCGCGATCGTCGAACTGCCTGGGATCGTCGCCGAAGTAGGCGGCGACGCCAGCGGCGTTGATGTTTTCTGGACGCAGATCGGCGCGCACGCGTGGGCTGGTCAGGGTGAGTCCGGCCAGGGCCAGGCATTGGCCGGTGGTGCGCAGGCGCTGGTCCCACACAGCGCTGGCGCAATGGGCGCAGGCGGCCGACTGGCCGAACAGGAAAATGCGCTCGGGGTCGCCGCCGTGCTCGGCGGCGTTGGCATGCACCCACCACACCGCATTGCACACGTCTTCGGCGCCGCTGGGCCAGGCGACCTGTGGGGCGAGCCGGTACTCGACGTTGATGCTGAGGTAACCCGCACGAGAAAACTTGTGCATCACGTTGGCGAACAAGCCGCCGCCTTGTTCTTTGTCGCCCTTGACAAAGCCACCGCCATGCACAAACACCATCACCGGCAGTGGCCGGGTGGCCGCGATGGGCGCGTGTACATCGAGCACCTGTCGCGGATCGTTGCCATAGGGCAGGTTCATCTGCACCTGCGCCATGGCGGGGGCTGCGTGTCAAGCAAGGCCGCGTAGGCCTCGAATATGGCTTGCCGAGCCACGGCCATCTCGGTGGACCAGCGCGGCCCCCAGTGGCGCAGCAGGGCGGTGAGTTCGGCGGGGATGGCGTGAAGGTTGGCGGGGCATGGCGTTCGCAGAAAAAGCGTCCAAGGTAGGGATGGCCAGAAGTGTCAGGCAGGGCCGTCCCGGGGAGATTTTCCGCCTTGCCAAAACCAAAATTCGGCGTTTCTCCAGCGCCGGTAGGGCCTCTTGGCTGGCGATCTTGCGAGTTGACCAAGCGAACCCGCCGAGTCCCTGCCTTGACCGGGAAAACCCGGTTCGCGGTCCAAGCCATCATTTGTATGATGACCTTACAACTGTGGTGAGGCGTGCTGCCAAGGCCACGGTCTCTTACGGAGCGCTGTCCCTTGCACGGTTTGCCCCGGTCCAACCATTCCAACGACATCCGAGGTTGACATGAAAATTTCTCTGACCGCCCTGTCTCGCCGCCAGGCCTTGTTGATCGGTGGCGTTGCCTTGGCTGCGCCCGGTCTGGCGCTGGCCCAAGCCTGGCCAGCCCGGCCGATTCGTCTGGTCGTGCCGTTTCCGCCCGGTGGCCTGATCGACAACATGGCCCGGCTGATCGCCCCAAAACTGGCGCAGGAGCTTGGTCAACCGGTGGTGATTGACAACAAGCCGGGTGCTGGCGGCAACATCGGCGCTGCGGATGTGGCGCGTGCTCAGCCGGATGGCTACACCTTTCTCATGGCATCGCCGCCGCTGACCATCAGCCCGGCGCTCTACACCTCTCTGCCCTACAAGCCCGAGCAAATCGTGCCAGTGGGCCTGTTGGGCCGGGTGCCCAATGTGCTGCTGGTCAATCCGAAGTCGGGTTTCAACAGCGTGAGCGACGTGATTGCCAGCGCCAAGCAGCGTCCGGGCAAGATGAACTACGCCTCCAACGGCAACGGCACCTCGCTGCACCTGAGTGCAGAGCTGTTGAAGAGCAGCACTGGCGTGTTCATCACCCACATTCCTTATCGGGGCGCTGCAGCGGCCATTACCGGGCTGATGGCGGGTGAGGTCGACATGATGTTCGAGAACCTGCCTTCGGCCCTGGGCCAAATCCAGGGCGGCACGGTCAAGGCCCTGGCTGTCACCACGCGCCAGCGCAGCAAGGCTCTGCCCAGCACGCCCACGCTGATCGAGGCAGGCGTGAAAGACTTCGATGTGAGCTCGTTCTACGGCGTCGCGGCGCCCGCAGGCACGCCAGCCGATGTCATCGTGCGCATGGAAGTGGCCTTGCAGAAGGTGCTCGCGATGGCCGATGTCAGCCAGGCGATGGAGTCGCGCGGCGCCGATGTGGGCTTTCTCAACGCCTCCTTCATGGGCGCGTTTATGGCAGCCGACGCTGCCAAGTGGAAGCGCGTGGCCAACTTCGCCAAGATCACGCTGGGCTGATCAGAGCCCGGATCCACGAAGCGCTGCACCGCCGCGATCGCCGCCTCGGGTGGGTCGCGGTGCAACGAGTGGCCGTCATCGAACGACGCCAACAGCTGGGCCAGACTGCGAAAACTTGCTGTGTCACCGCAAGGCGAGCAGCACCAGAGGCGATCAAGCCCTTCGGCGCCTGCCTCCTTTGGCCCAACCCCAGCGCGGCGAGCCTGAGGTGATTCGAAAGCACGCGACCGGTCGTATGCTCAGGCGAATGTGCGTGCGAGGCGCACCCCGTCGACCAACATTGCCCCAACTGCCATGAACCAAGCCTTCATTTGCGACGCCATCCGAACCCCTTTTGGGCGCTACGGCGGCGCGCTGTCCAGCGTGCGCACCGACGACCTCGGCGCCATTCCCATCCGCGCGCTGATGGCGCGCAACCCCGGCGTGGACTGGGAAGCGATCACCGATGTGCTCTACGGCTGCGCCAACCAGGCCGGTGAAGACAACCGCAACGTGGCTCACATGGCCAGCCTGCTCGCTGGTTTGCCGCTGGTGGTGCCGGGCGCCACGCTCAACCGCCTCTGCGGTTCGGGGATGGACGCGGTGGGCATGGCGGCGCGCGCCATTCGCGCCGGTGAAGCCGGGCTGATGATCGCGGGCGGCGTCGAGAGCATGAGCCGCGCGCCGTTCGTGATGCCCAAAGCCGAGAGTGCCTTTTCGCGTACCAACACGGTGTTTGACACCACCATCGGCTGGCGCTTCATCAACAAGCTGATGAAGGCGCAGTACGGCGTGGACTCCATGCCCGAGACAGCCGAGAACGTGGCCACCGAATACCGAATCGAGCGCGATGCGCAAGACCGCATGGCGCTGGCCAGCCAGACCCGAGCGCTGGCCGCGATCGAAGCCGGGCACTTGGCGCGCGAGATCACGCCGGTGAGCATCGCGCAGAAGAAGGGCGAAGCCATCGTGGTTGATACCGACGAACACCCGCGCGCCACCAGCCTGGAGGCGCTGGCCAAGCTGAAGCCCATCGTGAAGCCTGACGGCACCGTGACCGCTGGCAACGCCAGCGGTGTGAACGATGGCGCCTGCGCCCTGCTGCTGGCCGACGAGGCGAGCGCGTCGAAGAACGGGTTGACGCCCAAGGCGCGCGTGGTCGGTATGGCCACTGTCGGTGTGCCGCCTCGCATCATGGGTATCGGCCCGGCGCCAGCCACGCAAAAGGTGCTGGCGCTGACTGGTCTCACGCTGGAGCAGCTCGACGTGATCGAGCTCAACGAGGCCTTTGCCGCGCAGGGTCTGGCGGTGCTGCGCGAGCTCGGCCTGGCCGATGACGATGCGCGTGTCAATGCCTGGGGCGGCGCCATCGCGCTGGGTCATCCACTGGGCGCCAGCGGTGCGCGCCTGGTCACCACGGCGGTGAACCGGCTGCACGCCAGCGGCGGGCGCTACGCGCTGTGCACCATGTGCATCGGTGTCGGCCAAGGCATCGCGCTCATCGTCGAGCGGGTCTGAGCGTGGCAGGCGCGGCGGTTCTGGGCAGTCCTGAGGCCTTGCGCGCCACGGCCCGCCAGCCACGAACGCGGCCCAAGGGAAGGGCTGTTGATGGCAACGCTCTGGCGGTGGTGCAGGCGCTCATCGGCCCGGCGCCTCAAGACGGCCATCCGCGCGACCAGCTCATCGAGTTTCTGCACCGTCTGAACGACCACCTCAACGGCTTGCCGGAGGCGCACTTGGTGGCGTTGGCGCAGGCCATGCGCCTGTCGGTGGCCGAGGTGTTCGAGGTCGCGAGCTTCTATCACCACTTCGAAATCCTGCGCGAGGGCGCGAGCGCGCCCGGGCTCACCGTGCGCGTGTGCGACGGCCTGTCTTGCCAGCTTGCGGGCGCTGTGCCGCTGCTGGCCGATTTGCAGGCGCGACTGCCCGCGCTGCTGGGTCGCGATGACGTGCGCGTGATCCCCGCGCCTTGTGTGGGCCGTTGCGAGCAGGCGCCTGCGGTGCAAGTGGGTCAGTGGCCGCTGGGTGCCGCCACCACCGATGGTGTCGCTGCGCTGGCAGCGTAAGCACCTGAGCGTTTCGAAGACGCCCGCTGGGCATTGCCAGCCGCATCGCAGGTTTGGGTGGCGAGCGACCCGATCGATTTCGCGGCCTACCGCGCGCAAGGCGGCTACGCGCTGGCCGCTGCTGTGGCCAGCGGGGAGCGCGATGCCGAGAGCGTGATCAGCGCGCTGGAGCACGCAGGACTGCGCGGTTTGGGCGGCGCCGGATTTCCGGCGGGTCGCAAGTGGCGCATCGTGAAACAACATGGCGCCCCCAAAACTGGCCAAGCCCGGCCTGGCGACCAACCCAGCTGCGGCCCGCTGATTGCGGTCAACATCGACGAAGGCGAGCCCGGCACCTTCAAAGACCGCTGGACCCTGGAGCGCGACCCCCACCGTTTGCTCGAAGGTGTGCTGATCGCGGCGAGTGTGGTTGGCTGCGAGACGGTGTATCTCTACCTGCGCGACGAGTACCACCATGCGCGCCGTCTGCTGAAGCGAGCGCTGACTGAGCTGCTGGCTGACCCGCCTTGCCCATTGCCGCGCATTGAGCTGCGGCGCGGTGCGGGCGCCTACATCTGCGGCGAAGAGTCGGCCATGATCGAAAGCATCGAAGGCAAACGTGGCGAGCCACGCCTGCGCCCGCCCTACATCGCCGAAAAGGGTTTGTTCGGCCGACCCACGCTGCAGCACAACGCCGAAACCTTGTATTGGGTGCGCGAAATCGTGGAGCGGGGTGGCGAATGGTTTGCTGCGCAGGGCCGCCACGGCCGCAAAGGCCTGCGCCGGTTCAGTGTCAGCGGCCGGGTGAAGCAGCCCGGCGTGAAGCTCGCCCCGGCGGGCATCACCGCGCGTGAGCTGATCGACGAATTCTGCGGCGGCATGCTGGACAGCCACACGCTCTACGCCTACCTGCCCGGCGGCGCCAGCGGTGGCATTTTGCCGGCGCGCCTCGCCGATGTGCCGCTTGACTTTGACACCTTGCAAGCCCACGGCTGCTTCATCGGTTCGGCTGCGGTGGTGGTGCTGAGCCAGCACGACAGCGCGCGCGAGGCCGCGCTGAACCAGATGCGCTTCTTCGCGCACGAGAGCTGCGGCCAGTGCACGCCCTGCCGCACTGGCACCGACAAGGCCGCGCGGCTGATGGACACCGCGCAATGGGACGTGGACACGCTGCAAGACCTGGCCACCGTGATGGCCGATGCGTCGATCTGCGGCCTGGGTCAGGCGGCGCCGAATCCGCTGCGTTGCGTGGTCGAATTTTTCCCGCACGAGATCGGTTTGCCGTCACCGGAGCTTGCGCCATGAACGCGCGTCTCCCAGGCGTTGTCTGGCCCGAAGGCGTGCGCCGCCACGGCACACACACACCTGTCAGCGGCGAGGCCACGGTGGCCTTCACGCTCGATGGTCAATCGGCGCTCGCGGTTGAGGGCGAGTCCATCCTGCACGCTGCGCGCCGCCACGGCGTGGACATTCCCCACCTGTGCCACAGCGATGGCCTGCGGCCTGACGGCAACTGCCGCTCCTGTGTTGTCGAGGTCGCGGGCGAACGCGTGCTGGCAGCCAGCTGCTGCCGTGCCGTGTCGCCCGGCATGGATGTGAAGGCGCAAAGCGAGCGGGCGATCAAAAGTCAGCGCCTGGTGCTGGAGCTGCTGGCGGCTGACATGGCCGATGCCGGACAGGCGGGTGAGCTCAGCCAGTGGCTGGAGCGCACTGGCGTGCGGGTGCGCCCTGCGCTCAGGGCGCTGCAGCGCGCACAGCCCGCGCCCGACCTCAGCCACCCCGCGATGGCGGTGAACCTCGATGCCTGCATCCAGTGCACCCGCTGCGTGCGCGCGTGTCGCGAAGAACAGGTGAACGATGTGATCGGCATGGCTTTGCGCGGCGCGCACACACAGGTGGTGTTCGACCTCGGTGACCCCATGGGCGAGAGCAGTTGCGTGGCCTGCGGCGAATGTGTACAGGCCTGTCCCACTGGCGCACTCAGCGTGAAGGCGCCGGGCGCGGCTCGCGAGGCCAACGGCGCGCTCCGCGTGGACCGCGAGGTGGACAGCGTGTGCCCGTTCTGCGGTGTGGGCTGCCTGCTCACCTACCAAATACAAGACGCGAATGAAGACACGCCCGAGCGCATCGTCGCAGTGCAAGGCCGCGACGGCCCGGCCAACGCGGCGCGTTTGTGCGTCAAAGGCCGCTTCGGCTTTGATTACGCCCACCACCCCGACCGCCTCACCCGCCCGCTGCTCCGCAAGCCCGGTGTCGCCAAAGACCCGGCCCACATCACCGCGCCGCCCGACAGGCGCGATGTGTTCCGCGAAGTGAGCTGGGAAGAAGCGCTGGCGTTCGCCGCAGACGGTTTGAAAAACCTGCGCGAGCAACACGGCCCCGGTTCGCTGGCCGGCTTCGGCTCGGCCAAAGGCAGCAACGAAGAAGCCTATTTGTTCCAGAAGCTGGTGCGCACCGCGTTCGGCACAAACAACGTCGATCACTGCACCCGCCTTTGCCACGCCTCCAGCGTGGCCGCGCTGCTTGAAGGCGTGGGCTCGGGCGCGGTGAGCAACCCGGTGAGCGATGTCGAGCAGGCCGACTTCGTGCTCGTGATCGGCGCCAACCCCACGTCCAACCACCCGGTGGCCGCCACCTGGATGAAAAACGCCGCGCAGCGCGGCACCCGCATTGTGCTGGCCGACCCGCGACGCACCGATCTCGCGCGCCACGCCTGGCGCACGCTGCAGTTTCGGCCCGACACCGATGTGGCCTTGCTCAACGCACTGCTGCATGTGATCTTTGAGGAAGGGCTGGTCAACACCGCCTTCGTGGCCGAGCGGGTCGACCAGGTGGCCGCCGTGCGCGAAGCGGTGCAAAGCTTCAGCCCCGAGGCCATGGCGCCGGTCTGCGGTATCGATGCGGCCACGATCCGCGAGGTGGCGCGCGCTTACGCCAGCGCCGAGCGCGCCATGATTCTTTGGGGCATGGGCGTGAGCCAGCACATCCACGGCACCGACAACGTGCGCTGCCTGATCGCGCTGGCCTCGGTCACTGGCCAGATCGGCCGCCCGGGTACGGGACTGCATCCGCTGCGTGGGCAGAACAACGTGCAGGGCGCGAGCGATGCCGGGCTCATTCCCTTCATGCTGCCCAACTACCAGCCGGTGAACCAGCCCGAGGTGAAGCGCTGGTTCGAAGACTTCTGGGGTGCGCCGCTGCCCACCGCGCCTGGCCTAACGGTCACCGAAATCCTGCGCGATGCCGCGCTGCCCGCCAGCGACCCGGCGCGCATTCGCGGCCTGTACGTGATGGGTGAAAACCCCGCCATGAGCGACCCCGATCTGAACCACGCGCGCGCCGCGCTCGCCAGCCTCGACCAGCTCGTGGTGCAAGACATTTTCCTGACCGAAACCGCCTGGCTGGCTGACGTGATCCTGCCCGCCACCGCCTGGCCCGAGAAGACCGGTAGCGTGACCAACACCGACCGCATGGTGCAGCTCGGCCGCCAGGCCATCAACCCGCCGGGTGAGGCGCGCGCCGATCTCTGGATCATTCAGCAACTGGCCGAGCGCCTGGGCCGCGCCGACGGTCAACCGCTGGCCTGGGGTTATGACGCAGCGGGCACCGAACACCACGGCGTGGCCGCGGTGTACGAAGAAATGCGCCGTGCGATGCACGCGGTGATCGGTGGCATTTCGTGGGCGCGCTTGCAGCGCGAAGGCAGCGTCACCTACCCCTGTCTGGCCGAGGACGCGCCGGGCGAGCCGGTGGTGTTTATCGACCACTTTCCCACAGCAGACGGCCGCGTGCGGCTCGTGCCCACCACGCTGATTGCCGCCGACGAGACGCCCGACGCCGACTACCCGCAGGTGCTCATCACAGGGCGCCAGCTCGAACACTGGCACACCGGCAGCATGACGCGCCGCGCCGGCGTGCTCGACGCCATCGAGCCTGGCCCCACCGCCTCGCTGCACCCGGCCGACCTGGCCGCGCTCGGCGTTCTCGCCGGTGGACGATTGCGCGTCGTCTCGCGTCGCGGCGCCGTTGAGCTGGCGGCTCGCGCCGACGACGGCATGCAGCGCGGCGTGGTGTTCATCTCGTTCGCCTACGTCGAGGCGGCGGCCAACCTGCTGACCAACGACGCGATCGACCCCCACGGCAAGATCCCGGAGTTCAAGTACTGCGCGGTGCGGGTGGAAGCGGCAGGTTGATCTGGCCCCGGGAATCCCAAATTTCGTTCGGATCGAACGGGTCTAAATCCAGAAGCGAGGGATTCCTGTAGGAGCGGCACCGCCGCGAAGGCGTTGGCTGGCGCTGTCGCTGGCGGGTCGCGGCGGTGCCGCTCGCTACGAAGGCATGTCTTTGGCGATGGTGGAGAAGTGGGGGGTTTTGTAGGAGCGGCACCGCCGCGAAGGCGTTGGCTGGCGCTGTCGCTGGCGGATCGCGGCGGCGCCGCTCGCTACGAAGGCATGTCTTTGGCGATGGTGGAGAAGTGGGGGTTTTGTAGGAGCGGCACCGCCGCGAAGGCGTTGGCTGGCGCTGTCGCTGGCGGGGCGCGGCGGTGCCGCTCGCTACGAAGGCATGTCTTTGGCGGCGCTCGCTCGTTGGCTTTTTGCTCCAGCCTCGGAAAGCTTTAAGTTCCGCTCGCGCCGACAATGCACCTCATGCAGACGCCGCTGCCCCGTACCACTTACACCGCGACCGATGTCAACCGAACGTTGGGTTGGCGCGCACGCTGGCGTCAACGTTCAGATCGCCAGCGCCTGGGCTTTGGGCTGCTGATCTCTCTTTTGGCCCACGGCGCACTGCTGAGCCTGACCTTTGGCGACTCGGCTGCCGGGCTGCCGGGCCTGGGTTGGCCCTGGCAGGAGCGGCGCGCCGAGGCGCCCGAACTTCGCGTCCGCTTGACCGCGGCACCTGTCGAAACAAACCCCTCGGACCCGGACCCGAAGACAGACCAACCGACATCCCAAGCCACCGCTGTGGATGCAGCACCTGCACCAAGGCCAGCACCACCCGAACCGCAGCCCGTTGCGACGGCGGCCTTGCGCGGACCGGCTGAGCCACTTGCGCGCGAAGAGGCCGCGCGTTTGGAGGCCACAACGCAAGCAGCGTTGCAAGCGGCTACCCAAGCCGCCGCCTCAAGCGAGCAAGTCGCGCAAGAGATTGCTGTGCAACAGGCCGCGCAGCAAGCGAATGAAAGTGCCGCCGCACGGGCTGCGCTGGAGCGCCGAGAGGCGCAGCGGCTGGCCTCGATACAAGCCGAAGCGGCGCGCGAGGAGGCCACCCGGATCGAGAACGCGCAGCGGGAGACCGAGCGCCAGGCGGCTGTGCTGCGTGAAGCGGCTCAGCAGCAAGCGCTGCGTGAGCAGGCGGCGCTGGCCGAGGCGGCTCGGCTGGCCGTCGAGCGGCAGGACGCAGCGCAACGGGCGGCCCAAGAGCGCGAGGTGCTGGCGCTGCAAGACGCCACCCGGCAAGCCACCTTGCAGCAGGCGGCCATCCAAGCGCGGGCGGCAGAGATGGCCAGACAAGAAGCAGCGCGTCGAGCAAGCGCGCGTGAACAGGCGGCGCAGGCTGAGACAGCCCAGCTGGAGGCTGAACGCCAGGCAGCTGAACGTCAGGAACTCGCTCGACAAGAAGCGGCGCAAAAAGCTTCGGCTGAGCGCTTGACAGCAGCGCAGGCCGAAACCGCGCAACAGGATGCCTTGCGTCAGGAAGCGCTGGCCCAAGCGATGGTTCGCGAGCAGGTCGCCAGACAGCAGGCTGAGACGGTCCGGCTGGAGGCTGAACGCCAGGCAGCCGAACGCCAGGAACTTGCTCGACAAGAAGCGGCAAGGCAGGCTGTGGCTGAGCGGGCGGTGGCGGCGCAGGCCGAGGCCACGCGACAGGCCTCGCTGGCGCAAGCATCGGCTCGAGAGCAGGACGCATTGGCACAAGCGGCCCGTCAAACAGCTGAGCGTGAGGAGACGGCTCGCCGGCAAGCCGAGCTGGCAGCACAAGCCGAAACAGCACGGCAAGAAGCCGAACGGCTGCGTGTCGCCCGAGAGCAAACGGCTGAACGCGAAGCAAGGGAGCAGGCGGAGGCAGCAAGACAAGCGGCGTTGCGGCAGCAGGCCGACGACGCTGCACGCGAGGCAGAACGGCGGGAAGCCGCCAGCCAGGAGGCTGCGCGGCAAGAGGCGGCGCAGGCGCAGGCGCAGGCGGCACGGGCTGAAGCATCCCGCCAAGAGACCGCCCGACAGCAAGCGTCGCAGGCCGAAGCGGCCCGGCAGCAGGCTGCCGACGATGCCTCTGCGCGCCAGGAGGCGGCGAGACAAGAAGCTGCCCGACAAGAAGCGGCCCAACAGGACACCGCGCGTCAGCAAGCCCAAGCCGCTCTCGAATCCGCCGCGCAACAGCAGGCCGCCGAACGGCAAGCAGCCGAAGCCCGGCGTGAGGAACGGCTCAAGGCCATTGGCCGCCAGCTCAACGAGGAAGCCGACCAGCGCCAAGCCGCCGCCGAGGCAGCGGCGCGCCTGCCGCGCTCAGTCAGCAGCCAGCGCCGCATCAAGCTGTTCGGCCGCTCCGATCCCAACGCGGAGCTCATCGGCTACGCCGAGGCTTGGGCGCGCAAGATTCAGATGAACACGCCCACCGACACGGTCCGCGAGGTGACCCGTCAGCCGCACACCAACCCGGTGGTGACGGTGGCGGTGCGCAGCGACGGCTCGGTGGAATCGGTGAAGCTGGAACTCTCCAGCGGCGTGCCCGCGATCGACGCAGCCATTGAGCACATCGTGCGAAGCCAGGCCAGCTACCCAGCGTTTTCACCGGCGCTGGCCAGCCAGTACGACGTGATCGAAATACGCCGCACCTGGCAGTTCGACACGGCGGTGCGGTTGTACTGACGCTTGCGCTGCCCGATTAGAGGGCGGCGGGCGCGCTCAGCCTTTGCTCAAAAAGTGCTCACGCCTGCGGCAGTTCAAGCAAGGCATTCAAGCGAGCCAGGGCATCCGCCACCACGCGCCCTTGCGCCTCGATGTGGCCAATGATTTCCTGCGGCGTTCGGGTATCCACATTCACCACCGCGGTGGGGTTGACGGCCTTGAGGTCAAACACGGCAGCATCGATGTCGCTGGCCTTGACCTCCCGTTCGCGAGCGGTTTTTTCCGCCTCCAGAATTTGCGTGGTCAACGCCAACACATCGGCATCGCTGGCCTTGTCTCTTTTCAGGCGCTTGAGGCGTTCTTTCAGGTCCACCACGGTGGCTTTGATCTGCAACGCTTCGTCCAGCAGCGGCTGCATCTCGGCGCGTGCCTTGGCGCGGCGGGCGGTGAAATCCACCGTCCACGAATAGAGGCTGTCGCCCTCAGACTTGCCGCGCTGCGCCTGCATGCGCGCATAGCTGGGGAAGGGTTTGCCGGTGTTGCTCTCGTCGGCCTGCCAGGCGGCGGTGAGGATTGCGGGCAGCTGCGCATCGGCCAACACACCACCCTGGGCGTCAAAGCCAAAGTGCGCCAGCGTGAGCGGCGTTTTCTTGCCCACCTTCACATGGGACAGGTCGTAATACCAGGTCTTGTCGGTCTTCTTGCCCTTGGTGAAAAAAAGCAGGTTGGTTTTCACGCCCGCGCCAGCGGTGGAGAACACACCGCCGGGCAAGCTGACGATGGCCCACAGCGCGCACTCATCCACCAGCTTGCGCTTGGTTTCCACAAACGCACTCTCGTTGGTGCGAAACAGCAGCCCCTCGTCCAGCACGATGGCGCAGGTGCCGGCCGGGGCCAGTTCGGCCAGGATGTCCTGCACAAAAAGCACCTGGGTGGCGCTGGTCTCGAAGGGAAAGTTTTTCTGCGCGTCGGTGCCTTCCTTGCCGCCAAAAGGCGGGTTGGCCAAGATCAGGTCGAACTGTTTGGGCGCCTGGTCGAACAACGCGGCGTAGGTGGCGCGGCGGGTCAGTGCGTTGCCGTGCCACAGGTTGGGCTGGTCAATCCCGTGCAGCACCAAATTCGCCAGCGCGATCGGGAACACCAGGTTTTCTTTTTCGCGGCCAAAAAAGGTGTCGTGCTTCAGCGTGTCGAGGTCGGTGCTGGTGGCGCCCGGGCCCAGCTGGCGGGCCATGTGTTCGTAGGCAATCGCCAGAAAACCGCCGGTGCCGCAACAAGGGTCGTACACCGTTTGACCCATCTGCGGGTTCACGGTGTGAACCATGGCGCGGATCACCTCGCGCGGCGTGAAAAACTGTCCACCGTCAGAATTCTTCTCGCCCATTTTCAGCAGCAGGTCTTCATACACCTGCGACAGCGTGAAGAAGTGCGTGTCGTCCACCTGGTCGATGTTGATCTGGTGCACCTTGTCCAGAATGTCGCGCAGATTGGCTTCGCTATCCACCCGCACTTTTTCCACGGCCGTCATGGTGCGGCCGATGATGCGCTGCTTCGGGCTGGCGCCGGGCATGGGCAAACCGGTGCGGGTGTCGATGTCCAGGCCCTGCAGGTGGGGCAGCAGCTCTTTGTTGATGAAGTCGAACAGCTTGCCGTCGCCCGCAGCAAACAACTCTTGGCGTTTCCAGCCAAAAGGCAGACCCTCGGGCACCTTGGGGTGGTCGTTGCCGATGGCGTAGGGCGCCGCCCAGTCTTGCCAACGAAAAGGAAAACGCAGCGCTGGCGTGAAGCGCGCGCCCACCGCCTCGGCTTGCTCCTGGGCGCGGGCTTCCTGCGCGTCGAGGATGCGCAGGAACAAGATCCAGGTCAGCTCCGGGACGTACTGCAAGGCGCTGGCGCAGTTGGAGCGGCGCATCACATCGCAGATGCTCTTGACGAAGCTGGAGAGCGACTGCGTGGAGCCGATGGATTTGGTGGGCTTGATGGCTTTGCTCGTTTTGGCGCTCTTGGGGTTGGGCAGGACGTTGTCGGTGTTCTGGGTGGCTAGGGCCATACGGGTGCTTTCAGGGTTTCTTCTTGGCCAGCGTTTTTTTCGCGGATGCGATCTGCTGGATGCTGGTGTCGGGCTTGGGCAGCTGCTCGGGCATGGTGCCGCCCAGCTCCTGAATCGTCTGGCGCACCTTGCGGCCTACGTTGAAATGCGTCTGGTTGGCCTGCGCCTTGCCTTGCACCTGATCGCGCCGCAGCTTGTCTTCGGTTTGTGTGGCCCGAAACAGATTGGCCGCCAGCTCGGTGCTGCCCATGTGGTCCAGAATTTTCTGGCTCTTCTCCAGGCCTTTGGTGGCGTGGATTTCCTTGTGGCCCAGACCGCCATACAAGCCTTTGTAGCCGTGGTCTTGAAAGATGGCGAAGTCCAGCCCGGTCTCGACACCGGCTCCCTTGGCGGCTGCGGCCAGGTGCTTGTTGTGGGTGGCGAGTTCGTTGCGGATCGCCAGCCGCTTGTCGTCTTCGTTGAGCTGGGCAAACTTCGCCTCGTCGGCCAGCTCCTGGCGCCGTGTTTGCAGGGCGAAATAGGTCTGGCCGTTGGCGATCACGGGCTTGCTGGGGTCGCCGTTTTGCACGATCAGGTAGCAGGCATAGCGGGAGAGCTTCAAGCCGGGCAGCTCGCGCCGGGCACCCGAGCCGATCTCGACCATGTCGAGGACATCCTCGAAATGGTCAGTCACCGACTGGCCGCTCTGTCGGCAAGCCTCTTTCGCCCGCTCGACAGCGGGTAGGAAGTGGCGGTACTCCGAATAGTCCAGCACCTTGGACAGCGAGCGGGCCAGCCAGAATTCGTGGCCATCGGCATCGGTGTGGCGAATGCCTTCAAAGGTGGCGTGGTGCGCTTGAGCAATGTTTTTGTCGGCCATGGAATTTCCCGGTTAATCGAAGGCGTGCGCTAGCACGCGGCTGGGCAGGCGGTTGATGTCCTCCAGCGCAGCCTTGCTTGAATTTTCCATGGCATCGACCTCGGCCATGGTGGCCTGGATGCGCGCCACGATGCGTTGCTGTTCGGGTTTGCTGGGGGCGGGCACTTGCAGCGCCTTCAGCAGCGCGCCATTCAGGTTGGCTTGGTTGCCGCCCCGGTCATCCGACAGGGCGCGCAAATCTTGGTATGACGACTGGAGCCAGAGATGCAGAAAGTCGGGCTCCCAGGTGCCGTTGGGCAGGATGGCGAAGCAGGCTTGGTTGGTGGTGGCTGGAATTTCCAGAATGGCCGATTGCCCGCGTGTCTTGCCTTGCCCATACATCGCAATCAGGATGGTCTTGGGGGGTAGCAAAGACAGCGAACATTCGGCCAGCGCAAGCTTGGAGATGGCTTCTTCGGTGGCGGTGATCGGTGCAAAGACAACCTCGCCGGTTTTTACCCAGGCAATCTCGGCCGGCTGCCAATAAAGCTTGTTGCTGCGCGACGGCGTGGAGCCGCTGGTGGTCTCGGCAAAGTCACCCAGTGTCTTCTTCGGCGCAGCATCCAGTTCAGAAAACAGGGCTTTGAGGAGGCGACCGCGCAGCAAGCGGGTGTCGTCCAGTTGCGCCTGCGCGGCCTGCCGAGCGGTTTCCACTTCGGCCAGTTGGGCTTTCAGGCGGGCGGCGATGCGAGATTGTTGAGCGATCGAAACCCAAGGCAGCTCGAAATCTTCAATCATTTGCTTCGTCAAGGCTTGCCGTGTACCCCCAGCCTGACTATCCCAAATGAGCTTCTGAAACGCTGGTGTGGCCAACAGCGTCGCAACATAGTCTGGATTAAACGCCTCGGCGCATCGGATGATGCAGACATGTTGATTGACGTTGGCTGGGCATATGACAGCTGGCACCACGCAAACGCGCCCGATGGATGCCCCGGTGATGTTCAGCAGCACGTCCCCGGGCAACACCCTGGAACCACTCATCGCCTTGTCTATCGCTTGCGGTATGTACACAAGCCCCTTCTCTGAGAAGCTACCCATCTGAACATTCTGGCTTCGAATCAATGGCGTACCAGTTTGCGTATAGGCCCGATAGCCACTTGGTGGCGTTTGCCCACTTCCAATTTTTGAAGTTTGGTCGCCCAACCGTATCAAGTTGCTCATATCCCAAACAACCTCGCCTTGGCGTCGTGCATCACCTGCGCCGGCGTACCCAGGCCGCGCAAGGCATTCAAGCCACCTGCCAACTTGATCTCGGGTACTTCCCATAGGTTTTGGCTTTCCAGCGCCTCGGTTCCGCCGTGGGCGAACTGGTGGCCCAGGCCTTGGAGCACGGTGGCGGCCTTGGGCGGCATGCTGGCGAACCAGCTGTGGTGTTGGGCGATGTACAAGTCCCCGCGCTCGGGGCGGGTCCGTGCTTGGGTGCGGTAGCCGTGGTGGCCGAAGAAGTCGTAAAGGTCAAAGTCGTTCATCTTGTCGTTTTCGCGAATCACATCGGGGCTCAAGTTGTCGCCGAGCAGGTGGTCAATGAGCTGGCGGCGCTTTTGCGCCTCAATCCACAGAGCACGGAAATCATCAAGGCTGTGCGCCTCGGCGAGCACCCGCTGGATCACCTCGCGGCGGTACTCGTCCACCGGAATCGGCGTGTCGCGGCCCTCGCGGCGGCTGAGGATGAAGCGGCCCTGTGCGTTGATCACCACGTACTGGCCCTGCATTTCGGCCACGTGCGGGCCTTCGCCCCCGCCGCCCGTGCCGCTGCCGCCATCACCGCCGTCGCCGCCTGTGCCTGCGCCACCCGGGCGCGGTGGCGCGGTGATGAAGTCGGTGCCAAAGAGGCGGGTGACATCGGTGTAGTCGTACAGCCAAAACTTGTACTTTTGCGTCTCTTCGTGAATGCGGGTACCGCGCCCAACCATTTGATAGAACTTGATCGACGATTGCAGGTAGCGAAAGAACACCACGGCGTTCAGGCGCTCGATGTCCACCCCGGCTTCGAGCAGGTCCACGGTGCAGGCTATGAAGGCGCGCTGGCCCGAGCCGCGCATGGGCTCCACCATGTCGGCCCCGTTGTTGGGGCCGCCCATGCATTTGAAGGCGTAGTGGTCTTTGGGTGTTTGGTTGTGCGCTGTGCACCACTGGGCGTAGAGGTTGCCCATGTGTTGAGCCACGCGGTCGGCGTGGATTTCGCGGGTGCAAAAGATGATCACCTTTTGCTCGGGTCCGCCGTTTTCACACAGCAGCTTGAACAGGTCTTCGCACATCTTGGGCGTGCGCAGCTCGATGAACACCTCATCGTCGAAGTCTTTGCCGGTGTATTGGGTTTTGGTGAGGTCGGCTTCGGTGAGCAGCAGGCCGGTCTTGATGTCTCTCGCGCCCGCCTTGAGGATGTCTTCGCGGGTGAAGGTGGCGCTGTCGATGCTGGCTTTGCGTTTGACGATTTCGCAGGCGGCCAGGTAGCCGTCTTCCTGCGCCTGGATCAGGGTGTATTCGTAGACGGGCTCGCCAAAATACTGGCGGTTGTTGGCGGTGATGGCGTCGTCTTCGGTGCTGGCGGCGGTTTTGTTCTTGGGCTCTTGCAGCCGACGGGGCGTGGCGGTCAGCCCGATGTGGATGGCGTTGGGGTTGCGTTTGAGCACCTCGGACCAGCGGCCCCAGGCCGAGCGGTGGCACTCGTCAATGACGATGACGCTGAAGGCGTCTTCACCGTAATGCTCGGTGAGAAAGCTGGCGAAGCCGTCGGCGCTGTCGGGGTTGTCGTCGAGCCCCAGGGTTTGGTAGGTGGCGATGTGGACCCGGGCATTGTGGGCGGCGTTGCCCCCTTTTTCGGTGCGGACCAGGCGGGCGTTGTCGCCGAAGGCCGCCGAGAGCTTGCTGTAGGCCTGCCCGCGCAGTTCATCGCGGTCGCACAGAAACAGTGCGGGTTTGGCCAGTTGCCCTGCCTGGTTCATGCGCCACAGCAGGTTGGTGGCGATGATGGTTTTGCCCGCGCCGGTGGCCAGCGTGAGCAGCACGCGGGGCGCACGGCCTGCTTGCTGATCGACCAGAATTTTCTCAAAGGCCGCGCGAATGGCAGCGTCTTGGTAATAGCGCGATTGCGACCAGGCGGCGCTGTCGGCCTGGAACAGCACGGCGGCCTGCGGCCTGGCCAGATCGATGCCGGTGTCTTTGGCGTAGCGGGCGGTCAGGTCTGGGTGTGGCGGGAAGTCTTCGAAGGGAAACGGGCCTGCCTGCAAACGGGTGAGGCAGTCGAACTCGGCATATCGATGGCCATTGGTAGAGAAAACATAGTTCACGTCGAAGCGCTGACAGTCGGCATAGCCCTTGGCTTGCTGCATGCCTTTGAGGGGATCGTCGCTTTCTTTTTTGGCTTCGAGCACCGCCACTGGCAGGGCTTTGGGCATGTCGCCCACCTGCACGCACAGCAGGTAATCGGTTCGCCCCGTGCCTTTGCGTCGGCGTCCTTTGGCCCCGCTGGGCTCAACGGGCGCTGGGGTCACGATGGTTTCGAGGGTGATGCGTTCACGGCTGACATAGCCCTTTTTGCGCAAGACGGGATCAATCAGGTGATAGCGGGTGTCCGCCTCATTCATGCTCATGGTTCGCCCTGTCATCTTTTGAAGCCCGTGCTTTGACCGTTCTTGAATCGGCGTCAGTCTAGCGGGGCTGCCGCTGGCCCCGGCGTGGCGCGAGACGAAACAGCTTGGGTGAACCCGGTTCTCATGGAAAGGGTTGTTGAATGGCGTCTTTGTGCAGCGGCGGTTGAGCACAGTGCCCAGCGAGCAACGCAGGTTTTCTGTTGCCAGCGGTTGTCAGGGCGTCTCCGCCGCCTTGACAGCGGCCTGCTCGGTGGCGCGCTGCGCGAACTCGGCGCGCAACGCGCGCAGTTTTTCGCGTGGGTCTTCTTTGACGGTGCTTTGGTCGAGCGCCATCTCGGCGATGAAGCGGCTGGGCTTTCCGGGCACGGTGTCGCGGCCCTTTTTGCGGCGCTTGAGCCAGCTCACCGCCAGCGTGTTGCGCGCGCGGGTGATGCCCACGTACATCAGCCGACGCTCTTCTTGCAGCCGCTCTGCCAGCGCCTCGGCGGGGAGGTCCAGCGCGGCTTCTTCCATCTTGAACGGCAGCAGGCCTTCGTTCACGCCGACCAGCGTCACATGCGGCCACTCCAGGCCTTTGGCGGCATGCAGGGTGGAGAGCGTGACCACGTTTTGGTCTTGCTCGCGATCGCTCAAGGTGGAGAGCAGGGCGATGGTTTGCACCACCTCAAACAGGCTTTTGCGTTCGGTCTCGACCGGCGCGCCTGTGTCTTCTTCAACCTGCCCGCCGCAGCGAGCGGCCATCCAGTCGCAGAAATCGACCACGTTGCGCCAGCGCGAGGCCGCCAGTTTTTCACTTTCCTCGCTGTCTTGTAAGTGCTGCTCGTAGGCAATGTCTTTCAGCCAGTCGGTGAGAAAGGCCCGCGCTGCTTCATGGCCCACGGTGTGGCGGGCGCGGTATTCAAGATCGTTCACCGCGCGGCCGAACTCGTGCAAGGTGGCAATGGCGCGCGCGTTGATCGCGCTGGGCAGCGAGTGGGCGAACAGCGCGTCGAACAGGCTGAGCTTGTACTGCGTGGCGAAGTTGCCCAGCTGCTGCAGCGTGGTATGGCCGATGCCGCGCTTGGGCGTGGTGGCGGCGCGCAGAAACGCCGGGTCGTCGTTGTTGTTGACCAAGAGCCGCAGCCAGGCGCAAAGATCGCGAATCTCGGCCCGGTCAAAAAAGCTCTGGCCGCCCGAGACCTTGTAGGGAATCTGCGCCCGGCGCAGGCTTTGCTCGAAGGGACGCGCCATGTGGTTGGCGCGGTAGAGGATGGCGAAATCGCGCCACTCCTTGTGTTGCGAGGTGCTGAGCAGGCTCTGGATGCGCGCCACCGCACGCTCGGCCTCGTGGTCTTCGTTGTCGGCATCGACCACCCGCACCGGCTCGCCCTCGCCCAGGTCGCTCCACAGCGTTTTAGGGAACAGCTTGGGGTTGGGGCCGATCACCGCGTTGGCCGCGCGCAGGATGCCGGCGGTGGAGCGGTAGTTTTGCTCCAGCGCGATCACGCGCAGCTCGGGGTAGTCCTGTGGCAGCTTTTTGAGGTTGTCCAGCGTGGCGCCGCGCCAGCCGTAAATGCTCTGGTCGTCATCACCCACCGCGGTGAAGCGCGCCCGCTCACCGACCAGCAGTTTCAGCAGCTCGTACTGGGTGGCGTTGGTGTCTTGGTACTCGTCCACCAGCACATGGCCCATCTTTTGCTGCCAGCGCGCGCGCACCTCGGGGTGGTCGCGCAGCAGCTTGAGCGGCAGGCCGATCAGGTCGTCGAAATCGACGCTTTGGTAGGCGGTGAGGCGCTCCTCGTAGCGCGACATGATGGTGGCGGTGGTGCGCTCGTCGTCGTCCTTGGCCTGGGCCATGGCCTCTGTGGCGTTCAGCCCCGCGCTTTTCCAGGCGCTGATGGCCCATTGCCAGGCGCGCGCGGTGTTGGCGTCGGTGGTGCTGCCGCAGTCTTTCAGCAGGCTGGTGATGTCGTCGGTGTCGAGAATGCTGAAGTTTTTCTTCAGGCCCAGGGTTTCACCGTCTTCGCGCAGCAGGCGCACACCCAGCGCATGAAAGGTGCAGATCAGCACCTTGCGGGCGTCGCGCCCCACCAGCTGTTTGGCGCGCTCGCGCATTTCGGCTGCGGCTTTGTTGGTGAAGGTGATGGCCGCGATGCGATCGGCCGCGAGACCGGCCTGGATCAGGCGACCGATCTTGTGCGTGATCACGCGGGTCTTGCCCGAACCTGCCCCGGCCAGCACCAGACACGGGCCGCCAAGGTGGTTCACGGCGTCTTGCTGGGCCTGGTTGAGGCCGGGGCCGGTGGTGGCGGACATGGGATTGGGCGGGTGTGGCCGACGGAGCGGGTCCGGGGCGCAAAAACAGTCAGGTGAGAGAAGAATGATACCGACCGGCCCAGGCAGCCAAGCCGAAGCCCGCGTTGTAGACCATGTGCAGCCCGACCGCCGGCCACACACTGGCGAAGCGCTCGCGCAGGTGGCCGAACACCAGCGAAGGCAGCGCCACCGCCAGTGCCCAGGCCAGCGGCTGGGCAGACAGGTGCAGCGCGACGAAAGCCAGCGTGGTCAGGGCGTTGGCCCAGGTGACCGGGCCGATGCGGCGCGGCTGCCCCCCGTGTTGGCTCAGGCGCAGCAGCTGGCCTTGCAGCAGGCCACGAAACAGCAGCTCTTCGATCAGCGGCCACAGCAGCACGAACCCCATCCACGCGGCCAAGCTGCGTGGATGGAACATCGAAGGCCCTACGGCCCAAGCCAGCACGAACCACACCGGCACAGCGGCCAGCACGGCGAGCGCCAAGTGCGCGTCGGGCGGCCAGCGCAGCAGGCCAGGGCGGGGCCGCTGCAAGCCGCACTCCACAGCCAGAAAGGGGCGCCAAGGCGCTGCGCTGTTCATGTGCGCGAGTGTCCCACGCTGTCGGTGGCGCGACCTGGGCGTGAAATGTCACGGCACTCCAAGCTGCGAGAATCGCGCGGTGCTCAACGTCCTGCTCGTCACTTTCCCCTTTTTCGCGCTGGTGCTGGCGGGCTTTTTGGCGGCGCAGCGGCGCATGCTGCCGCTCGAAGCCATTCCCGGGCTGAACGGCTTCGTGTTGTTTTTTGCGCTGCCCTGCATGCTCTACCGCTTCGGCTCGACCACACCGATCGCCGAGCTGCTGAATGCTTCGGTGGCTGGCGTCTATTTGTTGTGCGGCCTGGTGATCGTCGCGTTTTCGATTGCGCTGACGATGAACGCGCGCATCCGCTGGAACGACGCGGCAATGGGCGCCATGGTGGCGTCGTTTCCCAACTCGGGCTTCATGGGCGTGCCCTTGCTGGTGGCGCTGCTCGGTCCGGCAGCAGCAGGCCCGACCATCCTCACCATCCTGGTGGACATGGTGGTCATCAGCTCGCTGTGTGTCGCCCTCTCCCGGCTTGACAGCGATGGCGACAGCGGCGAAGGCGGAACCAGGGCCATGCTGGTGGCCGGACGCAAGGCGCTGCGTGGCGTGGTGGGCAACCCCATGCCCTGGGCCATCCTGCTGGGGGCAGCGGCTTCGGCCGCGCAGTTCACCCTGCCCGGCCCGGTGCAGACCACCGTGTGGCTGCTGGCCGATGCAGCCTCGCCGGTGGCGCTGTTCACCATCGGCGCGGTGCTGGCGCGCTCGCAGATCCAGGCCAACCACCCGATGCCGGTGGCTGACTACCTGCCGGTGGTGCTCATCAAGCTGCTGCTGCACCCGTTGCTGGTGCTGGTCGTGGGCTTGGCGGCGATCCAGCTCGGCGTGCCGCTGGACCCGTTTGCGCTCACCGTGATGGTGCTGGTGGCGGCGCTGCCGAGCGCCAGCAACGTCTCGCTGCTGGCCGAGCGCCTGGGCGCGGACAACGGGCGCATCGCTCGCATCATCCTGGTGACCACCATGGTGGCTTTTTTCACTTTCTCGGGTGCTGTTGCGCTCATGACTTGAGCGGCGGGCGGCCTGCGGGCGCGATGGCGCAGTGGCATAGCGGCAGGCTATGAATTGCTTTAGGCTAATTAAATAGTCGAATCAATAGAAAAAGCCTAAAGTCAGGCCCTGTTCAACCCAGGAGCCTGCCATGCTGACCTCAGCCACCGTCCACCCCACACGGTCCTCACCATCCTGGCTGGAGCGCCTGTCTGCCCTGGCCCAGGCTTACTGAGCGCCGCCCGCTGCCCGCTGCCCACCCCCGCCGATGTCACGAAGGAGAACCCCATGAGCAACACCACCCCCTATCCGACCGAAAAATCCACCGCAGGCGCTGGCCAGTGCCCGGTTCACGGCATATCAGGCGCCCGCAACACGCCGGCCGCCCAGTCCAACGCCGACTGGTGGCCGAACCAGCTCAACCTGTCCATCCTGCACCAGCACGCCCCCGCGTCCAGCCCGATGGACGCCGGTTTTGACTACGCCGAAGCTTTCGAGCAGCTCGACTTCGCCGCATTGAAAAAAGACATGGCGGCGCTCATGACCGACTCGCAAGATTGGTGGCCGGCCGACTGGGGCCACTACGGCGGTCTGTTCATCCGCCTGGCCTGGCACAGTGCCGGCACCTACCGCACAGCAGACGGTCGTGGCGGCGCTGCCACTGGCAACCAGCGTTTCGCCCCCATCAACAGCTGGCCCGACAACGGCAACCTCGACAAGGCGCGCCGCCTGCTCTGGCCGCTCAAGCAGAAATACGGCAACGCCATTTCCTGGGCCGATCTCTACATCCTGGCCGGCAACGTCGCCATGGAAACCATGGGCTTCAAGACCTTCGGCTTCGGTGGCGGGCGCGCCGACATCTGGCAGCCCGAAGAAGACATTTACTGGGGCGCTGAAAAAGAGTGGCTCGCCACCAGCGACAAGGCCGACAGCCGCTACAGCGGTGATCGTGAGCTGGAAAACCCGCTGGCCGCCGTGCAGATGGGCCTGATCTACGTGAACCCGGAAGGCCCGGACGGCAACCCCGACCCAGTGCTCTCGGGCCGCGACGTGCGCGAAACCTTCGCCCGCATGGCCATGAACGACTACGAGACCGTGGCCCTCACCGCCGGCGGCCACACCTTCGGCAAGGCGCACGGCGCGGGTGACGCGGCGCTGGTCGGCCCGGCACCTGAAGCCGAAGCCATCGAGAAGATGGGCTTTGGCTGGATCAACCAGCACGGCAGCGGCAAGGGTGGTGACGCCACCACCAGCGGCCTCGAGGGCGCCTGGAAGCCCAACCCCACCACCTGGGACATGGGCTACTTCAAGGTCTTGTTCAAGTACGAGTGGGAGCTGGTCAAGAGCCCGGCTGGCGCCCACCAGTGGCGCGCCAAAGATGTGGCACCCGAAGACATGATCGTCGACGCGCACGATCCCTCGAAGAAGCACGCGCCCATGATGACCACGGCCGACATGTCGCTGCGCTTCGACCCCGAATACGAAAAAATCTCGCGCCATTTCGCCGCCAATCCGGACGAGTTCGCAGATGCCTATGCCCGCGCCTGGTTCAAGCTGACCCACCGCGACATGGGTCCCAAGAGCCTTTACCTCGGCCCTGAAGTGCCAGCTGTTGACCTGATCTGGCAAGACCCGGTGCCCGCCGTCGACCATCCTCTGATCGACACGAACGACATCACCATGCTCAAGGCGCAGGTGCTGGCCTGCGGCCTGTCGGTCAGCGAGCTGGTGTCCACCGCCTGGGCTTCGGCCTCGACCTTTCGGGGCAGCGACAAGCGCGGCGGCGCCAACGGCGCGCGCATCCGCCTGGCACCGCAGAACAACTGGGCCGTCAACCAGCCGGCCCAGCTGGCCAAGGTCTTGACCGCGCTGGAATCCATCCAGCAGGAATTCAACGGCGCTCAGACGAGCGGAAAAAAGGTCTCGATGGCCGACCTCATCGTGCTCGCTGGCTGTGCTGCGGTGGATCAGGCGGCAGGCAAGGCGGGTCACCAGTTGGACGTGCCGTTCACCCCCGGCCGCACCGACGCCTCGCAAGAGCAGACCGATGTGGAATCGTTTGAGCCCTTGGAGCCGCAGGCCGATGGTTTCCGCAATTACCAGGCGCAGGCCTACAAAGTGCCGGCCGAAGAATTGCTGCTCGACCGCGCGCAGCTGCTCACCCTGAGCGCGCCTGAAATGACGGTGCTTGTCGGCGGGCTGCGCGTGCTCGGGGCCAACGTGGGCGGCTCGAAAGACGGCGTGTTCACCGAGCGGCCAGAGCAGCTCACCAACGACTTCTTCGTCAACCTGGTCGACATGTCCACCGCTTGGAAGCCGAGCGGCCAAGACTCGAAAGAAGGCCGCTACGAAGGCCGCGAGCGCAAGACCGGCGCAGCGCGCTGGACGGCGACCCGGGTCGACCTGGTGTTCGGCTCCAACTCGCAACTGCGCGCGCTGGCCGAGGTGTACGCACAGAACGACGGCGCGGCCAAGTTCGCCAAAGACTTCGCCGCCGCCTGGACCAAGGTCATGAACCTGGACCGGTTTGACGTGAAGTGATTCGGCGCAGACGCTGAGCCGAAATGAGTCCAGCGGTGAGGGCAAAGCCCTCACCGCTTTTTTGTTTGGCGCACCGAATGGAGACATGCGGTCCATACAATGGGCCGCCTATGAAACCACCCATGAGGCCACCCGTAACCCACGCCGATTTGATCGCCACCCACAAGAGGGCTGCAGCCGATGCTGCGCACAAGTTGGGGCTGATTCAAACGGCAGCCAAAAAAGGCCCCAAGGCCATTCAGGCAGCCGTGGATACCGCTGCAAGGGCGGAGAAGCGCAGGGCTGCGTACGCAAAGAAGCTGAGCAACTTGGGTGTGGTGGTCTAGAGCATAGGGTTGGGCGGTGCTCGTTGTCTGAACAGGGAGGCCCTTTCAGAGCTGCTGGGAAGGCGGGTATCGGCCAAGAGCGGCCATCCGTTAATAGAAAATTGTCGGCAATTCAGGGCACTACGGACAGACTTCTAAAAAAGCCAAGATCATCGGGTTAAAGTGGGAAACTGCCGACAAGTGGAGTGTTTTGACATGCGCGTGTACCCAGTAGTTAACAGCGAGAAGGACCAGCCATTTTGGATCAAGAAATCTGTCTTCTATGAACGATTCGATCAGGCAGATTTTCTGAATCGAAACGTCGAGCGTGTGTGTCAGGTGTACTTGAGTGACTGGTTCTATCTGGAGGATGAGGGTCGGAGAATGTTCTTCATCCCAGTAGTGGGAGCTTTAGGGGGGCGTACCGACATGATCGGTACTCGCCACCGACTTGCTGTGATCCTCCCTCACATGGATGAGTTGCCAATTGCATTTGCGACCGGGCATCTGGACAACGACGCCCAGGTCTTCTTGAACTCGATACCCAGACGACCGCTTGATTTATCCGAAGCATTTTCGCTGCCCGACTTCCCGATCGTTGATCGCCTGCCTTGACGGCACCCTAGAGACGCATTGAAAATTCCACCCGGACGCAGACGCAATTGATATCTGACAGGGTGCTACACATTTGACACTAGCCGCGCTCAAAGTCCAAGTGCAACACTCTTCCCGGAAAAATCCCTCTTGGTGACAACAACTTATGAACGCTGAAGGGGGTCAAGGCTCGCGAAGCGACCGCGCTAGCGGCTTGGCCTTGAGGCCCTTCAGCGTTCGTAAACCATAAGAGCCATGAGGGAGTGGTGGCACTGTTGCACTTGGACCTTGAATCCAGCCTACGTCAAAGTAGCGCTGACTTCAAACGTTCAACCGCCCAGGTAGTCATTGATTTCAGGGTAAACACTTAGAGAAAGTGTGCTAGTTTGTTTGTGGGGCTCCGAAAAATCATCAGTGAGGAAAACGTGACATGACTACCCGTAAAGCCATCGAAAATCAGGCTCCTGTCAACACAGAAGCTGTTAATCCTTTGATTAAGGCCATTGACACGTACCTCGAATCATCGGGAACTGAAGCTGACACCCAGCAGCTGCACTCGTCGATGGAGGAAATCAAGCGCCGAAATGCTGAGGCCAAGATTCCAATTTTCAATTGCACACTGGAATATGAGTGCCCCAAAACATGGGCAGAGTTGACACCCACTGCTGCGCCCAACGGCCGACATTGCCATGCCTGCTCAAAGGATGTCATTTACTGCACGTCTCAAACGCAATTGGACAAACTATCCGTTCAGGGTGCTTGCGTGGCTTTTCAGGCATTGCAAGGTAGACAGTTGGTGGGCAGCTTGAAACCGTCAGGGCGCAAAGTATCGAAAGATGAGTTAAGAGCCTTCATTGACAACCTCTAATTCGAGACCTGCCCTGGTTCCGTTAAATTTTTATAAAAGACATGAGTAACAGTCCACTTCCATCCGTTGTAAACCGACAATCCCATGAGTTATCTACGTCGGCTAGAACGAAACGGATCGAAAATCGAATCGCTGACGAAGTGCTTGGTGCGATACAGGTTTACGAACGCTCAGATGGCGCACAAAGACGCCATCGAATCGGCGAATATGAGTTAAGAGATTCTGATTACAAGCAAATTCAGCAGTGGTCTATTGCACTTGATATTTCTGTCAGAGATTTTCTATTGAAGCTTAATAGTTTCAAATCGAGGATAAATGAAAAACATGAATTTCAAGTTAAAGACGGTAGAATCATTTCCTTAATTTGGGATTTTGATGTGCTCCCCATAAAAGATTGGCTCTGGGTTGATGATTTGCACATTAATATTTTGGCGGTAAAGAATGCCAGTCGCCAAGCACTGCCTGCATTGCCCCGAAGCTTGGTTGAGCTTTATTGCCCAAATAATGAATTGAATTTAATTGATTTATCACAAACTCCAAATCTTAAAATTTTGTGGTGCTCAGACAACAATCTTGCTAACCTTGATTTGAAGTCAACGCCCAGGCTAATCGATCTACTTTGCGATGGAAATAATTTAGTAGATGTTGAAATCGAATGCACACCCAGCCTAGAAACGCTTAATTGTACAGGAAACGCGGTCAGCTCCATCAACTTATCAAGAGCTACACAACTTAAACGACTCTGGTGCGGCCTTAATTACTTTGAAAAACTGGATCTCTCATGCAACTACTCACTAGAAATGCTAGGCTGTAGTGACAATCAAATAACAGATGTTATTTTCCCAAAAACACATAAATTATATGAAATTGATTGCTCAAACAATCAGATCGAACAGATTGATTTTAAGCACTGTGTAGGATTGGAAATATTGAATGTAGCAAGCAACAAATTATCAAGTTTATCGATTGGATCAAACATTCATTTGACGTATATTAATTGCAATGACAATAAAATTAATTCATTAGACTTTTCATCAAATAGATGTGTCGCGCAAATTTTTTGTGAAAACAACAATATTCAGCAACTTTGTCTCGATCACGTAATAGGATTGGAGGAATTATCCTGCGAAGGAAATAAAAATATAGATGTTCAAATTTCTCCAAATAGGAAAATTAAAATTGAGAAAAACATGCAACAAAAGGAGGTCCTTACGCGTGCGCTAGCTGAGAAAATTTTCGGTACAAGTCTATGAAAGAGATAAATTGGATCCTCCTAGATGTCGAAACTAACGGCATTACCCCTCCAATTTATGCGGTGGAACTGGGTGCACAGCGGATGATCGGCTGGGAACCAGCCGGCCCATCCTTCCGCCGTTTACTCAACCACAACGCTGCCATTTCACCTGGTGCGTCCCGCGTCAATGGCTACACCCGCGAAATTTTGGAGCGTGACGGCGAGGACCCAAAAGTGGTCTACAAAGACTTTGCTGCCTACGCAGACAACCTTCCGCTGGTGTCATACAACCTGCGCTTCGATTTGGATGCCGTGCTGTTGCCAGAGTGGCAGCGTATTGGCATTGCACTCATCGGACGACGAGGCTTTTGTGCGCTTGAACTGGCTCGTCGTCTCCTGGACCCAGTGCCCGCAGGAAACTGCAAATTGCAAACCCTCCGCCAGTTTTACAGACTCCCCGAGCGGGGTGCTCACACCGCCCTGGGTGATGTGGAAACGGTTGTCGATCTGATGGGCTCGGTGCTGCGCTCATTGGCTGGGGCACGCCGCTTGCACACTTGGGAGGAGCTTGTCGCTTTCACCGAGTCAACATGGTTTCCATCGCTGATTGCTTTCGGCAAGCACAAAGGTCGCAACTTTAGAGAAGCGGCGACAGACCAGAACTTGTATGGCTGGCTGGAATGGCTCGCTGACTCAAGCAACGAACGCAGCGCCAAAATGGGGCGCTGGTATCTCACACAACTTGAGGCTGCTGACGGTGTTGCTCCTGCTGTAAGCGCGGCGGCACAAGGATGTTCGGCGGTAGCAGGCGCATCGGCAGCCAGTTCGTTGGTGTTGTTTTTGTCACCTCAAAAGGCTGAACTTGAACAACTCATTGCGGCTGCGCGTATCCGCTTGGCTGAGTTGGAAGCCCAATACACCGAGGAAAAGCATGGGGTTGACTTCACCTTGGCCAAGCTGTTCAAGGCACTCAGAGCGCAGTATCAACGGCGTGATCAACTCAAGCTGAACATTGATTACCGTCGCCGCTATATCGACGTACTGTTGCAGTCGGGTGACGACGAGGCAGAACAGGTCGCTCAGGAAGAAGCTCAAGCCCGCCAACAGACTGATGCAGAGTACGAGGATGCCGCTGCAGATGCGGCCACCAAGGAAGCCTTGACCGACGAACAGGCCAAGGAGATGAAGGAAATCTGGCGCAAGCTGGTCAAGGCGTTCCACCCTGACCGTTGCGGTGATGACCCCGACAGGCGATACGCACGCGAATGGTTAACTGCTGAGATCAATCTGGCACGTGACAGAGGGAACATCCAACGACTTCGCGAAATTGCGCAGAACCCGGATGAGTTCCTATGCAAGCATGGCATGCAGCCCTTGACTCAGGATGAGTCGACTGATCTGGCTCGTCTGCGCATGCTGTTTGACTCGTTGCAGCAGCGCATCATGGAAACTTTGGAGGCCCAGAACACCCTGCATGAATCATCAGGATACGTGCTGCACCAGCGTACTCAAAATAATGCTGCTTTCTTCAATACCACAGTGGCGGACCACAGCAAGGCGTTGGACGCTGAAATAGCCAAGATGGAGAATGAGGCTGCCGAACTCGAAAAAGAGATTGTGAGGTTGAAAGGGTAAGAAACTGAAACGCCACAGTAGAACCATCAACGAGTTCGACAAATGGCTGGAAAGAGCAGCTGGGTTATATGTCTGCTTTGGGTCGTTTGCAGCAGTTCAAGTTCGCATCAAACCTCTGCCTTTGGCGCGGATAAACCAAAAACCTCTGGTGTATCGCAACCCAATGTGTTCACCGGCAAGGCGCGGGTGTTTATCAACCTCTTGCCGTCACACATTCCTTAGCGCTTGCCATGGGCTGTTTCTTGACCGCAAACCGGGGACGAATCAGCGCTTCTGCTGCAACGCCTCCTCTTCCATCAGCAAATAGGTGTTGTAGGCGTTCATGCGGTTGGCAAAGCCAAACATCGGTGTGGCCTCGAAGGCGCTCCAGTCGGTGGCTTTGTAGGCCTCTTCGAACGGCACGAAGTCTTGCACCGCCGCGCCCATGCTGGCGCGGAGGTACTTGAGGTAGTCGCGCGTCATGCCGATGTCTTTCTTCGGGTCTGTCGACGCCGCACCGTGGCCAGGCACCACGGTCCTGGCATCGTGCGCCAGCATCTGATCAAGCGACATGATCCACTGGCTGCTGTTGGCCTTGCCCACGAACGGCAGGCGGCCGTTGAAGAACAGGTCGCCAGCGAACAGCACCTTTTCCTCGGGCACAAACACCGTCAGATCTTCTGGCGTGTGCGACGGGCCCACATGGTCAAGCTCGAACACCCAGCCGCCGATCTTCAGCAAGGTCGGGCCGGCGATCCAGGTGTCGGCCAGCACCAGATGCGTCTTGTCGTCGATCCAGGGTGCCAGATCGATGCGCGAGGCCTCCAGCCGCAGCCGCGCGGTGTCGGACTGGATGTACTCCTTGGCTGCCGCATGGGCCGTGATGCGCGCACCCATCAGCTTGAAGTACGACAGGCCGTAGATGTGGTCGGCGTGGTAGTGGGTGAGGATCACGTCGGAGATCGGCAGCGGCGTGAGCTTGCGGATCTCGGCGGTGAGGCGTTCGGCCAAGCGCGGCGAGCCCAGCGCGTCGATCACCACCACGCTGGTGGGCGTGATGACAAAACCGGCGTTGGAGATGAAGTTTTGGTTGGCGCTGGAGCCCAGCGCCGACTGGCCTTGCACGTAGTAGCTGTGCGGGCCGACCTGTTCCACCTGCATGCGCGGTTCGGCCTCGGCGGCGCTCGCCAAGGCACAGACCCCCGACAGCAGCAGCGCGGCCATCCAGCGGATGGGAACGGTCAGGGGGCGGAGCGGCGTGTGGCATGTCATGGGATGTCTCCTGAGAACAAAGCAATCTGCTCTTATATCGCAGCTTGCTTATATTTCACATGCGGTGATGCCAATGGAACGGCCACCCGCAGGTGGCCGTGGTGTGCCGCCCCTTCTGTTTGGGGTGATCTGCACACAGCCATCGTGGCGCGTGTTCGTGAAACGCCGATGACAGCGGAAATGCGCTGATGGGTCTTTGGCGCACGGGTCGATCGCGCATCGGTGCTGACCGCGAAGTGGATGAGGCAAACCCACCCGATGCTTCAAATGGTCAGCGGGTCCACATCCACCGCCCAGCGCACCAACCCCCGGGCTTCGGGTGCCCTGCGAGCGGCCAGCAACACCGGTTGCCAGGCGACCAGGAAGCGCTGCAGGGCGCCGCGCGAGGCGCTTTCCACCAGCATCTGTGCCCGCTCCACATGGGCCACGCGCTGGATGGTGAGCGGCACGGCCGGGTAAATGGTGATGGCGTCGCGCAGCGGCAGGGTCGCGGCCTGTTCGGCGGCCAGGTTCAGATAGGCCTGCGCTGCAGCCTGCGTTTTGGCGTCGGCGCGCAGCAGCGCTTGGGCACCAAACGGTGGCATGCCGGCGGCTTCGCGCTCGGCCAGTTGCTTGGCGGCAAAGGCCGGGTAGTCGTGGGTCTTGAGGGCGGCAAACAGCGCGTGTTGCGGGGTCCAGGTTTGCACCCACATCTCGCTGGCGGCGCTTTGTGCAGCATCGCGCCCGGCGCGCCCGGCCGCTTGCATCAGCAGCGCAAACAGCCGCTCGGGCGCGCGGTAGTCGCTGGCAAACAGGCCGCTGTCCACGTTGATGCCCGCCACCAATGTGATGCGCCGGAAATCATGGCCTTTGGCGATCATCTGGGTGCCCACCAACACATCGACCTCGCCGCTGTGCAGCGCGGCGAGTTGCTGTTCCAGGCTGCCTTTGAGACGGGTCGAGTCGGCGTCCATCCGCGCCACGCGGGCTGGCTCGCCGTTGGGGCGGCGCGCGTCAGCCAACAAGGCAGCGAGTTGTTCTTCCACCTGCTCGGTGCCCCGGCCGACCGGCGCGATGTCGAGGTTGCCGCAGTCGGGGCAGGCGCGGGGCACGCGTTCGGTCAAACCACAGTGGTGGCAGCGCAGCGTGCGGTCGAGTTTGTGGAACACGCGAAAGGCGCTGCAGTTTGGGCAGCCGCTTTTCCAGCCGCAGTCGTGGCACGCGAGCACCGGCGCATAACCCCGGCGATTCAGCAACACCAGCGACTGCTCGCCGCGCTCAATGCGCTCATGCATCGCGGCCAGCAGCGGCGGTGCAATCAGCGCGCCCTTGGGCTGGTGGTTCATGTCCACCAGGCGCAGCCGAGGCAGCGCGCCACCGCCAATGCGCGCCGGCATCGCCAGGCGCTGGTAACGGCCTTGCTCGGCGGCGTGCCAGCTCTCCAGCGAGGGCGTGGCCGAACCCAGGATCACCTGACAGCGCGCGCTGACCTTGCTGCCGAGCTCAGCGCCAGCGGCCACCAACGCCTCGGTCTCGATCTTGGCCCGGTACACCGCCAGATCGCGCGCCGAGTAGCGCGCGCCTTCCTGGCTTTTGTAGCTGGGGTCGTGTTCTTCATCGACCACGATCAGCCGCAGCCCGGGCAGGCTGGCAAACACCGCCATGCGCGTGCCCAGCACGATGCGCGCGGTGCCGGTGTGGGCGGCCAGCCAGCTGGTGAGGCGCTGCGCCGGTGTCATGCCGCTGTGCAGGCTCACCACCGCACCCGCGCCACACAGCGGCTCAAAACGCTCGCGAAACCGCGCTTCCAGCTGGGGCGTGAGATTGATCTCGGGCACCATCACCAGCACCTGCGTGGGCACTCCGTCCATTGCGGGCGCGTTCAGCACCCGCTCAGTGGCGCGCAGATACACCTCGGTTTTGCCGCTGCCGGTGGCGCCATACAGCAGCACCGGCGCGCTGGCGGTTTCCAGCGCGGTCAACGCTTGCGTTTGTTCTTCGCTGAGCGCGTGGTGCCCGCTGGCTGCTGCGGGTTGGGCTGGATGGGCGGGATCGACGCGCTCCGACGTGACGCCTGCAAGCGCCTTGGCCCGCTTCTTCAGGCGACGCGCCAGTTGCGCCGCATCGAGTTCGCGCAGCTGCGGCGGCAATGCAGCCAGCGCCACCTCGCCCACGCTGCGCTGGTAGTAGTGGCCGGCAAACGCCACCAGCTGGCGCCAACGCGCATTGAGCGGCGGCAAACCGTCGAGTGTGCCCGCCACCGCCTTGGTTTGGGCCTGGCTCAGGCCTTCGGGCGGCGCATTTGGGCAGTCCCAAACGACCCCCAACACCTCGCGCGAGGCCAGCGGCACCCGCACCAAGGTGCCCGGCGCGAGCAAGGACTCACTGACGTAACTCAGGGCGGCGCCCACCCCGCTGTGGGCCGGGGTCGCCACGATCACGCTGGGCCAGAAGGTCATGGTTATCGGGTTTTCCTCAGTTGAACTGTTGAAAGGCGGCGTAAGTCGTTGATATGACAGGGCTTCTCAAACTGTCCCAGGTTTCTGTGGATAACTTTGTTGATAGATCGTGTTTGGCGGCTGGGAACCCTTGTGAATCAAGGGTTTCACTGGCTTGCACATAAAAGCAGCAGTAAAAAAATATCCAATAAAATCAACGACTTGGATATTTGTCCCGCGCAGCATCGCCATTTGCCGATCGTGTGGAAAGGTGCCAAGACCTAGCACGGTTTTTGTGCATAACTGGATCGAGTCAAACACTTTTTTTCGGAGAATTGCGCTTTTTCTGCTTGACAGCAGGCCAGTCGAGCGCAGTCCCAAGCGGGCTGCGGCTTCGTGCGCTGCCGGCGGCCCAGCGGCGCGTCAGAGAGCGCTGTCAGACCGCTGCTCGCAGACGGCGTGAATGCGTGTGCACAGCGTTCACCAGCGCCGTCACATGCTCCGGCGGGGTGAACTGGCTGATGCCGTGGCCCAGGTTGAAGATGTGCGTAGGCCCGGTGCCGGTGCCTTTGTGCGGTTTGCCGAAACTCTCCAGCACAGCCGCCACCTCGGCGTCGATGCGCTCTGGTGGCGCAAACAGCACATTGGGGTCGATGTTGCCCTGCAGCGCTTTTGAGTCACCTACAAGCGCACGGGCCTTGGCCAGGTTCACCGTCCAGTCCAGGCCCAGCGCATGGCAGTCCAGGTCTTTCATTTGGTCCAGCCACAGGCCGCCGCCTTTGGTGAAAACCAGACGCGGAATCACCACGCCGTCTTTTTCACGCTGCAGCTGCGCCAACACGCGCTTGGTGTAGGCCAGTGAAAACTCCTGAAACTTGCCATCGGCCAACACCCCGCCCCAGCTGTCGAACACCATCACCGCCTGCGCGCCGGCGTCGATCTGGGCGTTGAGGTACTGGGCGACCGAATCGGCGTTGATCGCCAGAATCTGGTGCATCAGGTCGGGCCGCGAATACATCAGGGTCTTGACCGCGCGGTAGTCGTCCGAGCCGCCGCCTTCCACCATGTAGCAGGCCAGCGTCCACGGGCTGCCCGAAAAACCGATCAGCGGCACCCGACCGTTGAGCGCCTTGCGAATCGAGGTGACCGCGTCGAACACATAGCGCAGCTTGTTCATATCGGGTACCGCCAGCGCGGCCACGTCGGCCTCGGTGCGCACCGTCTTGGCAAACTTCGGGCCTTCGCCGATCTGGAACGTCAGGCCCAGGCCCATCGCGTCGGGCACGGTCAGGATGTCGGAAAACAAAATGGACGCGTCCAACGCGTAGCGCTCCAGCGGTTGCAGGGTGACTTCGGTGGCGTAGTCCACATTGGTCGCCAGCCCCATGAAGCTGCCGGCTTTGGCGCGCGTGGCGCAGTACTCGGGCAGGTAACGCCCGGCTTGGCGCATCAGCCACACGGGGGTGTGGTCGGTGGATTGGCGCAGGCAAGCGCGCAGGAAGGTGTCGTTTTGCAGGGGGGCGAAGCTCATGGGGGGCGTGTCCGGTGCAGGGATGTCGAAGGGAAGCCGGGATTATCCCGCTTGGGCCCACGGCGGCTGGTTGGCGCTGGCTTGCGGGCGCTTCAAGCGGACAACACCAAAGCGTCCAGCGGGCTGGTCGTGCCGCCTGCCGCCACCTTCAACACGTGGGTATCGATCATCGTGGTGGACACGTCCGAGTGCGCGAGCAGCTCTTGAACCGCCCGTATGCGCGTACCTGCTTGCAGCAGGTGGGTGGCAAACGAGTGGCGCTTCAAACAAATGGTGTCGGCGTTCAACGCCACTGCGCGGGTCTGTTGACAGCGTTGGCGAAGGAAACATCCAAAACCATGCCCAAGTGGAGCCCACCTTGGGGTATGTGATGTCCAACGCATGCGGTACCTCAACGCCGCCGTGTTGCGCCTGCCGGGCTGCTTCCCATAATGCGCGGGCTAACAGCATTTGCAGGCGCAACGCGGGTGCCAATGAACGGGACAGCATCACCACCCGGTCTTTGTTTCCCTTGGCCTCACGCACGATCACCGCATGCCTCTCGAAGTCCACATCTTTCACCCGCAGGCGCATCCCCTTCATCAATCGCATGCCGGTGCCATACAGCAGACGCGCCAACAGAGCGTTAATGCCATCCATCTGCGCTAAAAGGCCCGCTACTTCGTCCTTGGATAACACCGAGGGAATGCGCTTGCTCTGTTGAGGTCGCCCGATGTTGTTCAGCCAAGGCAAGTCAATACTCAACACTTCACGGTACAAAAACAGCACCGCACTGAGCACCTGGTTGTGTGTGAAGGCAGACACTTTGCGTTCATTGGCCATCATGCTCAAGAACGCATCTACCTTCTAGACACCCATGTCACGCGGATGGCGCATGCCGCCGGGCTGGGTGGCACTCCAACGGATGAAAAATCGCGCCCAGTACAGATAAGCCTTCTCGGTCTTGAGGCTATAGTGCATGTACCGAATCCGCTCGCGTACTTGGTCGAGCAAGCGGGTTGACTGCAACACAGGAGCGCCGGGTTTCATGAAAAATTTATACATGATGTTTTGTACAGTGTATGGGCTTGAAACCCAGTGTGCAAGCGGTCTTCGGCGGGTTTTCAAGAATGATGTATCGTCAAGCGCAGGATGTATCAACCGGGTTTTGCGATCTACATTACGTTAGCCTTCTCATCTCACTTACATAGAAAAAAATATGACCGAAGAATCCATCGTGCCGTTCACTGAAATACAGACTGGCGGAATAGACCTAAACTTGGCGGCGAATCAAGCACAACAAATGATTGGTGTGCTTCGACAAATGGGTATAAAGGAAGCTACTTTTGAAAGTGGTGTCTATTTTTCGCATGACCGACGCGCCCAGACAAATACACTCGCGACCGATGGCGTTCTTGTTGAGCAGGGTCTGCACACGACATCAGTTACTTTTCGCAATCAAGGAAGCTCAGAGCAGCAGGCCATCGCCGAATTGGATAGTCGCCGGGTAACACAAAAGGCACAAGGGTCTTTTGCTGGGGGTAAGTCGCAAGCATGGGTATCGCTAGAACATGCAAAAAATGTCGGCGACGAAGGCTAACCAATCATTCCAGCGGACTGCCTACGGCAGCCGCTGAATTCAAACGTTAGGCGTCTCAACTTCCACCACCGGAGCATGTTTATGGACATGGCAATGATTCAGGGAACCATTACCGGCCTCAAGGTCGCGGGTGACATCGCAAAGGGCTTGCTTGATCTCAAGTCGCTTGCTGATGTCCAAGGAAAGGTGATTGAGCTTCAAAGCGCCATTTTGTCCGCCCAAAGCAGCGCACTTGCTGCCAATGCGGCTCAGTCGGCGATGGTTGATGAGATAGGCGCGCTTAAAGAAGAAGTCACTCGCATAAAAGCATGGGAAAGTCAGAAGGAGCGCTATCAACTTGAGAAAATTTGGGAGAACGGGGCTGTTGCTTACGCGCTTAAAAAATCCATGAGCGGCGCCGAACCGCCGCATTGGATATGTACAAAGTTAGGACTTACGCAAAGCAAATAGTTGTTAAATTAATTTATCAATTACTTTAATCAACGCATCATCGTTATAGCATATAATACGTTTATTGCTTTTACGGACAAGCGCAGTGACAACACGTATAGAT